>ERZ1643249.705-NODE-705-length-36144-cov-4.554657_pt1 | contig 36144 bp, 54 predicted proteins | sample MGYA00579263_ERZ1643249 | MGnify/ENA primary metagenome ERZ1643249 (study PRJEB29033, sample SAMEA4952264) | chicken gut metagenome | biome: Broiler Chicken; feature: Gastrointestinal Tract; material: Caecum | place: Ireland | collected 2018 | study: Broiler...
GGTCATCCTCCTTGCCTCTTCGCTTCCCGGCAACGCTGAACGGCTGGCAGGGGAATCCCCCGGAAATAAGGTCAACTGTTCGTAATCCTGTTCGCTCATAGAAATCCTCCTTTGTAAGCGTCTTAATATCCCGCCACCTGGGAACGCCGGGCCAATGCTTTTCCAAAACCTTTGTGGGATAATTCGCCCATTCACACTGCCCCACAGTGGTAAATCCCGCCATTTCAGCAGCCAGATCCAGACCGCCTATTCCGGTAAAAAGTGATAGGTGTGTAAGCACTGTTATCTGTCCACCTCCATCTGGTAAAAAGTCTGATATTGCCCCTGGAAGGTAAGCGTCATTTTTCCGGTCACCCCCTCCTTGTTTTTGGAAAGGATGAGTTCCCGGTCGGAGCATTGTTCCTCTGGATTTTTAATATGCAGCAGCATAACGCAGTCAGCGTCCTGCTCAATCTGCCCCGATTCTCTCAAATCTTCCAGGCTGGGCTCTTTGTTGTCGTTGCGGCGCAGCTGGGAGAGAGCGAAAACCGCCGTCTTGTTTCGCTGGGCCATCGTGTGCAGATCCATCGAGATGTTGGTCACTCTCTCATACAGGCTTTTTCCCGGGCTGCGCAGGATGGAGAGGTAGTCGATAAAAATAATCTTTGCCTCCCGCTGGATGGCGTAAGCCTCCACCTGCCCCACGCTCCACCCGGCGGCCTCCACGATTTCAAAGTCCAGATTTTTGAAGGTATCATAGGAGGCCATGACGGAATCCCAGTCCGCAATCCGATTTTCCTTGATTTCCCCGATGGGAGCCTTTGCATAATGGCAAATCAGGCGGTCGATTATTTTTTCCTTGCTAGTTTCCAGAGAAAAATAAATCACTCTCTCGGTTTTTGCCATATTGAGCATCATCTGCAGAGTAAGCGCTGTTTTCCCGCTGGACGGTTTTCCGCCGATGATGATATAGTCCCCGTGAGAAATATGGGCGTTCTTGTCCAGCCGCCAGAGCCCGGTTTTTATGTAATTCCTGGGCTTGTCGGCCCGCTCCACAAAATCGAGGAATCCGGCTTTCGCGTTGGTGACGTTTATTTTGCTTTCTCCCAGGAGCAACTTTGAAATTTCCCTGGAGATTTCCCGGCAGTTGTCCACCGGTTCGGTTTCTATGGCCTCCAGAAGCTCCTGGGCCTTTTCCGAGGCCCTGATTTTCTGGTGCGTCTCTTTTACCGCCTGGATATAATTCTCGGCGTGCGAGACTGTGGGGACGGCCTGCGCGGCGGTCAGGATTATATTCCGGTACTGCTGCCCCGCCCTCGCCAGCACGGTAACGGCGTCGATGGGGTTTTTTTCCCGCCAAAGCTCCAGGCAGGCCGCGTAAACCGTGCGAAATTCCGGGGTGTAAAACTCATCCCCGTCCAGGCTTTTGGCAGCCAGAGGCATAACCTTCGCCGCATCCAGCAGAATGTCGCCTATTACGGCCTGTTCCGCGTCGAAATTCGGCTTCATGGCAGTTCCCTCCATCTGCTTTCCTGCTTTTGAGCAACAGAGGAGTTGTTTCCGCCCTTGTCCTGCGCTCTGGACAGCCACCCATTGCAGAACCGCAGGATCCCCGATTTGGTTTTCCGGTTTTTCGGGTTATTTTCCAGCCAGGAAGACATTTTTTTCAATTCCTGGTTTACGTCAACAGAGGGGAACAGTTCCCGCCATCTGTCTGCTTTTTCTCTGCTGATAGGGTAGAGTTCCCCCGTGTTGAGAATTAACTTGATTTCGATTTCTTCTTCTCCGCTTTGCGCAGTATTGGATTCGGATTGTATTGGATTGGATTGTATTGGATTAAGGCCGCAATTCGCGGCGGTTCGCGGCGGTTCGCCGCAAGTTGCCGCGAAAGGCAAATCGTAGGGCGTTTCTTTGCTTTGGGGGACCTTTTCCGAGGGTGGAGCAGGAAATTTAGGTTTCGCCTCTCGGATCCTCTGATGTTTCGCCCAAGATGGGAACCAAAAGTAGGGCCTCCCGTCTACTTCGTAGAGGGAAACGCAGCCTTTGGCCGCCAGTCCGTGGAGCGCGTCAGAAATGTCTCGATTGGTAATCCTGTCTCTCAGCGGGAATATGTGTCCCTTTATAATCGCTGCCCTTGCATCACCTCTCCCTGCATCGTCTGCCTGCGTAATCAACCCAATCCACAACCGGAATTCAAAATCCGTCAGAGAAGCTATTTTCTCGCTGCTCGTTAAAGATTCTTTTATTACTCGGTTAGGCACTTATCATGCCTCCTTAAAACGGCAAATCATCGTCAGGCGTCAATCCCTGGAAATCATCCACGCTGTCGGCAACGGGAGCCCGCTGCTTTCCTGCCGGGACGTACCCTTCAATTCCAGGCTCTTCCGCGGGCAGCTCCCTTTCCGCGGCGCTTTCGGCCTTTTTGGGTTCCCCGGTAAAGCTTACCTTTTCCGCTGTCACCTCCACGGCCTTCCGCTTGTTCCCTTCTTTGTCTGTGTACATTCTGGCCTGCAGACGGCCCTGCACGGCTATCATGCGGCCCTTTGCGAAATACCGGCACACAAACTCGGCTGTTTTGCCCCAGGCCACCACGTCGATGAAATCCGCCTGCCTCTCCCCGTCTTTGGCGAAATCCCGCTCTACGGCGAGAGAGAAGCTTGTTACGGAGGTTCCCGCCTGTGTGGTTCTCATTTCCGGGTCATGGGTGAGTCGCCCCATGAGAATAATGCAATTTATCATTTGATTCTCCCCCTCGGTATGGCGGGGCACGTGAAACAGTGCGGCTCCAGCGCGTAAAACCACGCTTTCCCCAGCGCCCGCCCGGCGCGTCCGCTCCGTACAATCACAGCATCGCTTAAAAGCTCTCCGCGCTTTACAACCCTTTCGCGGCCCGCTGGGGAGCGGTAGCACATCACTGGAGCCTTGTCGCAGGGCACCCATTTCCGCTCCCCGATTTTTCGCCAGACAATAAATTGGCCGCAGGCCGGACAGCCGTCGCCGCCGCGGTTAGAGTGTGTCAAATACAGACGTTCCGTCATAATCGTCATACTCCACGTTGTCAGGGTCGTTCCAGTAATCCGGCATCAGGTCGGTATAAGACTTGATGCGGCGGATCTGCTTTGTGGCCCGGCAATATTCGCACTGCCCGCAGCGGCGGGGATTCTCCGCGCCCTCCTTCAGCCGCTGGATATGGGGGATTCTGCGGGCGATTTCTTCCAACTCATATTCCCATCGGGCGGGATCGTCCAGCAGAATCACCTCTTTGTCCGGGGGATCCTGCTTGGACACCCCGATGATGAGGAAGCTGGGGAACTCCGCCTTCTGCCGCGTCTGGCGCTCGATCTCGCCGTACACCGCAGCTCTCATCATGTACCCGTATTCCTCCACAAAGGTCTGCCGCTCCTTCGTGACGGGGTTATAGTACAGTTCGCGGAGGTTCGCGCTGGTCTTGTAGTCTATAATCCGGCGGGAGGAGGCGCAATACTTGTCCATCTTCATTCGCCAGGGGATACCGCCCACATTTCCCACCATTGGGAGTTCGTTCTCCCCCGGCCAAGCCAGCATTTTTGCAATGAGGGGATCGTTTTCCACAACGCGGATCATCTCGTCCATCCGTTCAAACGGCGCGTATTTCCCGACGATTTCCACGCCGCGAGCCTTTGTGGTTTTAGTCTTATAGATTTTGTCAGAGTTTTCTTCGCAAAACCCTTTAAAAGCTTCCGGACCCTCGAAATAGCTGTGGAAATACTGCCCCTGGAACAGCGCATCCGGCGTTTCCTTCGGCTGCCAGAGGCTGCGCAGCTTGGCAACAGCGGCGGCCTCGCATTTCAGAAAGCCCTGGTATTGGGAGCAGGACATGAAGTGTATATCCGCCTCCCTGGAATAATAGTTGTCTGCCGTAAGCCGAAAATCCCCGGCGGAGGCGATCACGTCACTCATTTCCATTACCACCTTCCCCGCTGCCCCCGGAAAGCTCCGCGTTCAGGGCGTCCAGCTTAGCCTTTTCCTTCGACTCCGCCTCCACGGCCTCCGCCTCAAAGCGATCTCCGGTGGCGTTAAAGGCCTCTATGAGATGGTCGGCGTCGCTGGAGGTGTTGAAAAACATCTTGCAGGCCCGGTTGATTACGGTACGCTTTGCCATCTGGTCTGGGAATTCCTTGTGCACGGTCTGAGCTTTGCTTTTTGACTTGGACCAGGATTTCTGGATCTGTGCCCATGTCATGATTTCGGTATAGGGCTCCTTCCCCTCCCGCTCTACAATGGCGTATGCGTATTTGATTTTTTCCGGGTCTATGTTTTCCAGGGAAGAATCGTGCTCCACGATGCGCCAGTTACCGCAGTCTTTTTCCGCGCGGAAGGTGTCCCCCTCGTAGACGACGTCCGCCCACACATCCTTCACGCCGGGCACCCGCTTGGTGACGGCTACGGTGCCGAAGTAAGAGCGCTGGGCCTGGAGCTGGTTTCCGTACACGATGTAATAAATCTGCTTTTTGGCGGGGGAGAGACCCTGAATGACCGTGTTGAGCAGGGCGTTTGCGATGCTGTCTTTGGTGCACACCTCCAGGGCCGGGCGGTTGTCCAGGTTTTTGGTTTCCTGGATCTGCAGCCACGCGGAGCGCAGGGCGTTCCCAGGGTTATAATCCGGCGGGAAGGAGATTTCCCCAGCCTCCTCCATGCTGGCGATTTTGGACAGCACACTGTCCACCATTTCACGCTTTCCGGTTTCAAAGATTCCTTTTTCAGCTGTCACGGCTGATTCCTCCTACGTATCATTTTTTCAGATTGATTACAGCATTACGACAACGCTCCCGTTTTTGATTTCCTCTTCAAAAGCTTTATTGAAGTAATCTTTTACGGTTTCTCTGGCTTTCAGTTTCCACATTCCGCCATCCGCTTCTGTGAAAGAAATTCCTCTGTCATTTACCCGGATTAAGAACAGGCTTTCAGGCTGCGCAATTTCTTGGAAAGTGCGGTACGGGCGAAGCTTGAGTAAGGGCTTAATGGCCGCATTCGTCTGCAAGGCCACCCCTTTTTGGGTGGTGACTGTAGTGGCGATCCCATTGTCGTTATATATCACCTTTGCCCCGCAGGAAATATCGCTGAGCAGCTTCAGCGCATAGTCTGTATCTTCTGTATGTTGAAATCTGGTGCGCAGAGCAATCTGCGCTTCTTCAAATCCCATTGTAACCTTTTCGTTCCAGCCGGGAACGTCGGTGGCTTGTGCTTCATAGTAGTAAACTCTTTCAAACCGGTAATCAAAATTTGGCTGAGCAAAGCAAACAGCGCGATCATGCGTAGGAATCGAAATATAAAGAGGAGAATCCCCTCCTTCAAAGTGCAACCCTTCCGTTTTTACCATCTTTACCATGGCGTCAAGGCTGTTCAGCGTGATGGAAGAAACCTTATGAATCTTTTTTTCAATCTGCTCGCAGCCATCGGGACTGACAACATAGAAATTGCCTTCAATTTCGTGAATTTCAGGGGCGGTGGTGTCCTGGATGTGCTGGATAAATTCTTTTAACATAATTTTTACCTCCGTTAATTTAGTTGAAATTTACCAATCTAAGGGTAGACGGGGATTCTTGTTCTCCCCCGTCAAAATCGACTTGCCCAGGCACCTGAGGAACCATTTCCACAATAGTTTCCTCCCCGGCCACATACAAAGCGGTTGTAACGGGGCTGGTGGGGGCGAGAGTGGATTTTGCGCTGCAGGAAACCATAATATTCTGCCTTGTGTCGTCCGGAGAAAGTTCCAATGTAATGGTCAATTTCCTTTTGGCGGTGGCTTTCGTATTCGGATCTAGAATATTGTCCAAAAGTCTGGACATTTCATAGTCCGCTCTTTCCTGGATGGCTCCTCTGGCCATCTGTAAAATTGATTTCTGATTCTCCATCACAATTCCTCCTATTTCAAATCCCTGCGCCGGCGGTACCGCTCGATAACATCCGCCTGGTATTGGTTTAACTCCTGCTGGTGCTTGCGCTGGTAATACCGCTTCACCTTTGCGCAGCAGGCCTGCAGAAAGCAGTAGTGCTTAGCATACACCCGGCAATAATAGCAGGGGACGGGCAGCTCTATCATGCGTGGGCCTCCGGGTGCCAGATGGTGAGCAGGTTATACCCACTCTGGCAGAAATCTGTAAAACCCTGGGCGCCGGGCGCAAGGCCCAGGCACCGGCAAACCTGCATATACACCTCAAAGGCGTGGAAATTATTCGTAATCATTTGACTTTCCCTCCTGGATTTGATAAAATTTAAGTACGTTGTTTTAGCGTTTGCCCTCTTCCTGCGCCAACAGGGGAGGGCTTTTCTTATGCCTTCTTTCTCGCCCACAACCTCCGCAAAGGGGCCAGACTACAAAAGCAGATAAATCCCTTTGTGCTGGGCGTCCATCCGTAGGCGGTGCAGCATTCAAGATACAATTCTTTCATTTTTCCTCCAATTTCCCACATTCTTCCGCCCGATGGAAGGTGTTGGCAAAATCGATAATTGCGTTTCGGGCCGCGATATAGTCTGGATCGTCGCAATTCAAACAACAGAAATGGTATGCCAGCTGCGCGGCTATGCGCGCGTCCACTTTTACGTCAAGACTACCGCACCACAACGGCCAGCAAGCGTAGTCTATGTTGGCTCCCCTGAGGTCGGCTCTCCAGAGGTTGGCTCCCCGGAGGTCGGCCTTGTGTCCTTCAGGTTTCCCCTCAAGCCATGCTTTGTGGGCGGCAAGGATTTCACCCAGTCTTTTTTGGTCCATCGGTTTTCACCCTTTCATCTGCGGTTTTTGCCAGCTTGACAAAGGCCGCAAAATTTACTTCCCTGTCCCCTGCCGCTTTGAGCAGCAGGAACGGCAAATCCTCGACAGGCGCGGTTTCCATTAATCCCAGATAGTCCATTTTAAATAGGCCCGGGATTCCCCGCAGGGGCGGAAACCTTTTTTCGAGTTCTCGGTTTTTGAGAGCTTTCCACCAGACCGGTATGGGCTGCAATGTAATCCTGCAGACCCTGCGCTGTAATCAGATGGCGGGATTTGGCCGGATGTACCGTATCTCCAAACTCCCCGGCGCGAATGGCTGCCCGCACCGTATCGGGGGACACGCACAGGATTTCCGCCACCTCCGCGGGGGAGTACAGCGTTTTGGGCTCTGCCACCTGCGCGGAAAAAGCGTCCATCAGCTCCCCCAGCGCCGTCATAAAATTCTGTGCCGCCGTGCGAATATCAGCAGGCATTTGTCTCATCTCCTTTTTAGTCGTTTTTAGGGCTTAATACCCCTCCAGCAAATGTTCCAGCAGGCGCATAGCCTCCGGAAGGTTCTGGATCTCCGCTTGGCTGGCGTTGCCTTTCGCGACGCGCTCGACAAATTCCACAAGCTCCACAAGCGCGTTTTCCAGGCGTTCTCTGGTGTCCATCTTGACTGCCTCCTTTCTGGCTTGCCTTCCCTCCTCACCCGTGCTACACTCTAAGCAGGGAAGGAGGTGACAATTTTGAAAGATTATAATGAGTTTCTTATATGGTATTCTCAAAATCAAGAGCTTTTGCAGGAATCCGCTGCCCAAGTCAAAGGGTTTTCTCGCGAGCAGGTGGATTCCGTTTTAAATCTTGCTCTCGGCATTCTAAGAGCCTATCACGAATGGCAGCAGCTACCTCCCCAGCAGTAATAGTTTCTGGGCTTTGCCGCTCCTGTAATTGCAGTACAAGGGCGGCAATTTCTTTGGGTTCGCCTGTAATGTGGATTTCCATCCCTCTCACCCCACCTTTCTGTCATCATCCACGAAAACGGCGCTTTTATTTTTTCAGAATCCCAGAGTATACTTCCGGCACTTCCACCAAACACCGGGAACGAATGGATATTTTCTCTGTGTTCAGCCGAAGAGACAGTTTGGGCAGCTCACAGGCTTCTAAAGTCAATGACAGGCCTGTCACAATATCAGAGATTTCTTCTCCATTGATTTTAAGTGAATAGGTTCCAGGAGAATCTTTATCAGATTCCAGAATCAGTTCTGCTTCTTTGTACATTTTTTACCCCACCTTTCTGTCATCCGCTGGAGCTTCAGCCGGTTTTGTTCTGCTCAGAAAACGAGATATCTACTTTTGTAGAGTTACACCCTAAAAAAATATCTCGCACTGGAATGCCGGTAAGCCCTGAAATCTGATTGATTTGCCGAATGGTGGCTCTTTGTGGATCTTTCTCCATACGAATATAAGTTCCACGATCAATACCCAAACAATTGGCTACGTCCGCTTGTGTAAGCCCTGCATGAGTTCTGGCTTGTCTTAGGGTGAATTGCAACATTCTCACCTCCCTCGTTGGATTATGGTATTAGTATAACTCTACTTTTGTAGATTGTCAAGAACCAAATAAACATTTGTAGAAAAAATATGTTGCAACAATTCTACTTTTGTGTTATGATAAGCTCAAGGTGGTGAAATAAATGGAAATATCTCGTAAAATCTATTTACTTCGTACTGAGAGTGGATTAACACAATCTGAATTTGCAAAAATTGCTGGCGTGACTGATAAAGCCGTTTCAGCATGGGAACAAGGGAAACGAGATCCCAAAATTAAGTATATAAAACCAGTCTGCAATCACTTTGGAATTGATGTTAATTCTTTCATCGATGAAACTTCTGATATTTATAAATCCTCTCTCCCTTCTAATATTACTCCATTAGCCCCCATGAAAAAAGTACCTCTTGTCGGCCAAATAGCGTGTGGAACTCCTATACTTGCAGAACAAAATATAACAGATTATATAGACCTTCCGGGGCATATTAGAGCGGATTTTGCATTAACCTGCAAAGGGGAAAGTATGATAGGGGCCGGTATTCAGGATGGAGATATAGTATATGTGCGCCAACAAGAGGAAGTAGAGAATGGACAAATCGCTGCTGTTATGGTTGGGAGCGACGAAGCCACCTTGAAACGTGTCTATGTAGAAAACAATATAATACAATTAGTTGCTGAAAATCCATCTATCCCTCCAAAGGTTTTTTTCGAAGAGGATACGAATCAAATTCGGATAGTAGGTTTAGCTGTGGCCTATACACATACTCTTGAATGATTTCAAAAAATAATCAGGAGGAAAAATTATGCAAAAGAAACCAAAGTACGTTTGGAAAATTGTTTTGGGAATTATACTATGCTGTTATGGTTTTGGAGGCTTTCTGGCTTTCATACAGGCTCTTGAAGCAAATCAGATTGAAATCACAGCTTACACATTAGCACTCTCCATTGCCTGCGTAGTCGGCGGTATTTTCTTTATCGTATGGGCAATGCACTCTATTTCAAGCAATAAAGAAAAGGTTAATAATCCATATTCTCAATTTAGAGTGTCAGAGGCAGATGCTTACTATCAGCAAAAAGTGTTTGAAGCAAACCAATATTTCCAAGGACAAAAAGAAAAAATCGATACCTATCGCCGCAGCTTGCAGGAAGAGATTTCTTCATTAGAAAATAATAGAGATAGTTTAATTAACGAATCTATTGTGAAGGATGCTTTTCCTACAGAAATTATTTCAGGAACTTCTGATGAAATAAAAAACAAGTTGATCATGCTTCGGCAACAGCAAAGTGAGATGATCAAAAATGGGGAGGCCCTTACAGTAGAGCAGGGACTTTCTGCCAAAGAACGTGTTTCACAAAGTAAGCAGTTGCTCCGGTGCTTTGGTGCTGAGTGCAGCGTCATTATTGATAAAGTCACAATAAAGAATGCCGACGCCTCCAGAGAAAGATTAGTTCGTGCTTATGAGGCATTGAACCGTATTTTTTCCATTGATGGGGTACAGCTTACTAAATCCTTTCTGCAGTCCAAACTGGAAGAATTGAATTGCGCTTGTACTATCCTTGTCAGGATAGAAGAAGAAAAAGAACAGCGCCGTGCTATTCGGGAACAGATGGTAGAAGAAGAAAAAGTGCGGAAAGAAATTGAGCGCGAAAAGCAGAAGATCGAAAAAGAGGAAGCCCAATTCTCTGGCGAAATCAGCAAGCTAATGGCCTATATGCAGAAGGCAAAAGATGAAATTGAACGAAAATTATATCTAGATAAGATTGACGAATTGCAAAAGAAGCTGGAAGCGCTGCAAAAGGATAAAGATAATGTATTACAGCGCGAACAGAATACACGCGCTGGATTTGTATACATCATCTCGAATATTGGTTCCTTTGGGGAACAAGTGTTCAAAATTGGTATGACCCGTCGGCTGGAACCTATGGACCGTATCTCCGAATTAAGCAGTGCTTCCGTTCCTTTCCCCTTTGACGTTCACGCGCTGATTTTTTCCGATGACGCTCCCGCCCTGGAAGCGATACTTCATCAACACTTCGACGCGCAGCGCGTTAACCGCGTCAATCCACGCAAGGAATTTTTCCGAGTGGATTTGGATGAAATCAAAAAAGTTGTTTTGGAAAACCACAATGCCACAGTAAAATTTGTCGATATCCCCGACGCAACAGAATATAGAGAGTCTTTAAAGTTGTCTTCTTAAATAAAAACCCGCCCGGCACCGGAGCAGCGAAAATTTTCTGTTTTGGGTTGACTTTTTTTATTGGGGGACTTAGAAAATGGGACTGACCATATTTATTGACGGCCAAATCAGATTCGAGTTGTTATATAGCCGGTATTCCCAGTTTATCCAAGAATTGGTAGAAAAGGCATACGGCCCCGAATGTCTGAAAATCTTTAGGGCTATTTATGAGCGCCCTATGACAAGCACGGAAGCGGATTTTTGGAATATGCGGTGCAATGATGATCTGGACATTTTGATCCGGCATCCAGATGACCGGGGAGATATATCCCCCGAAAACTGCCGGAAAATATACGAGGCGCTGAAGCCATACCATCTTAATGCTTTGTGCCGACACCGGAATCACTATGTAAATGTGTGTGAACGGTGGAAAGAAATGCTGCTCTATTGTGCGCAAAACAACGCCAAGATGGAATACAGATAATTTGATAAGCGACAAGATTAAAAAAAACCGCCCTAGTGCTACCAACACCAGAGCAGCGAAAATAGAACAAGCTTACCCGGAAGGTATAGCCTGAAACCACAATCAGATTATACCACCTCCGGGCAGGCTTGGCAAGTCATACCCTGGAGGTGTTTTTATTATGAAAAAAAGAGCAGATGGAAGGTATCAAAAGAAAATCACTCTGGCCAGCGGCAAACAGAAATTTGTCTACGGCCGCACGCTGGCGGAAATCAATCAGCAAGTGGATGAAATCCGCGCCCAGGAACGGGCCGGGCTGGTGCTGGATGACTGTACTCTTGTGGGCGAGTGGGCAAAGAAGTGGCTGGAGATATACAAAAGCAAAAAGCGCGCCTCCACCGTGCGGATGTATCGCAACGCCTACAACCTGCACATCATGGAGCATATCGGCGCTATGGCGCTACGGGATGTCCGCCCGGTACATATCCAGGAAGTGATGGCAGCTGCGGCCGAATTGTCTGAGAGTGAGCAGAAAAAGATATTGCTTACCCTTCGGCAGATTTTCCGCGAGGCCCGGAACAATCACCTGATAGCAACCGACCCTACAACAGGGGCTGCTATTACCAAGCACAACACGCCGGCGCGGAAGAAGAACCTGGAGCCAGAGGAAGCCTTGCAACTGATGGAAGCCGTCAAGCTTTTGGATGATCCACGCGCTTATATTTTCTGCGGCCTCTGCCTGTACTGCGGCCTGCGCCGCGAGGAAGCCCTGGGCTTGCAGTGGGGCGATATTAAAGACGGCATCCTTACCGTGAACCGTACCATTACCTTTGTAGGGAACCAGCCAGACCAAAACCAGGAGCTCAAAACCAGTGCTGCCCACCGCACCCTACCCATTCCCGACATGCTCCAGGCAGCCCTGGACGCTGCTCCCCGCCGGGGGTTATATGTTATCACTCCGAACTCCGGGGACGGCCTCATGACCTTGACGGCGTTCCGGTGGCTATGGAATATGGTGGCGGCTTCCGTGCCTTTCTACGTAACGCCGCACATGCTGCGCCACACCTATTGCACAAGCCTTGCTCTCGCAGGCGTCCATCTCAAACGGGCCCAGTACCTTATGGGGCACAGCAGCATCCAGATGACGGCCAATATTTATAGCCACATTGAGGCCCAGGACGTGGCCGACATCAAAGGCACTGTTGAAGCATATTTTTTGAAAAGTAGTCAAAAAGTAGTCAAATCGGAAAATGGATAAAAAAAAGCCGCACAGCACAACCGAAAAATGGCTATGCTATGCGGTTTCTCTGGCTCCCCAAGTTGGACTCGAACCAACGACCCTGCGATTAACAGTCAAAAATCGCGGATTTCTGATGTTGTTATATCGTAAAAATCCGCATAACACCGCCATTTTCCCGTGGAGGGAAAAGCCGTGCGTTGTGTCCGTGGTAGTCAAAAAGTAGTCAAAAATATTTTGAAAAACCTCTTGACAATACTACGATATCGTAGTATAATATAATCACAGTCAAGGAGATAAACGGGAGGAAACAAAAATGAAAAAGTTTAACAAGTCCGGAATCATGAAGAATGCTTGGAACATCCGCAAGACCGCTAACGTGTCCATGTCCGTCGCCCTGAAATCCGCCTGGGCTCTTGCCAAGGCTATGATTAAGGCTGAGAGCATCGCCGAGGCCAGCAGCTGGAACACTCGTGTCCGCGTAAACGATTGGGTTAAGGGCGGGCACAACAGAACTTACATTGATGTCGCTGTTTACACTAACGCCTGGAACCGCAAGCGCACCGAAAAGATCGGGTATGTCAACAATCTTACCGGCGAATTTGTTGCCGCGTAAGGCAAGCTAACAAAAAGGAGGAACCGCAATGAAAGAGATTTACAGGAGCTTTGAGGGAAGGTTGGGAATAGAAAACCGGGAAGGCTTTATCGTGTACGAGGTTGGGAAATGGTGCGAATGTGAGTGCTTGTCTGTGTACGAGTACAAGGAGGATTTCAGGTTCCGCTTCCCCCGGAGCATGGCCCCGCAATCCTGGGAGGACTGGGATTTAGGCGAAATGATTGATGCCGTGGAGTGCGGCCGCATTGATGGGCAGGTTCTTGTCGGCGGGAAATGGAGGACGCCCAGAAAAATAATGGATAAGCACCAGGACTATAACTGGCGGAAATACTGCTGAGGAGGCCAGATTTTTATGTTGATATCTTTAGGAGAATACGCGCAGAAAAACGGCAGGAGCCCGGGAACCGCCCGCCAAATGGCAGGGCGGGGAGGCTTCCGCACCGCGCAGAAAATTGGCCGGAACTGGCTGATTGACTCGGAGGAAGTTTGGCCAGACCGCCGCGTGACCTCCGGAAAATACAAAAAATCAAAGGGGAAGGACGATGAGCAAGATGGATGAGATGCTGACCGTAGAATTTTCCGTAAGCTGGGGAATTAGCCTGCAAAAGGCTCGTACCCTCACCGATAACGAGAAAGCTGAATTTCTGCCGGAGGTACGAAATACCATCCTGGCCGCCCTGCCCGAGGATGCAATGCCCCTGAAATACATCACTCCGTCTGAGCTGTGGGATATCGTGCCCCAAGATAGCTGGGTGGGCAGTTTCCGCGGCTCCTCCGGGAGCGTCTACCGCATCACCCGGGAGCAATGGGATAGGTTGGCGGAACTCGACGCCAAGAGAAAGGCGGAGGAAGAGGAAAAAGAGAAAGCGGAGAGAATCTCCTGGCTCAAAAGCAGCATCAAAAAGGCGGAAGAACAGATGCGCGACGGGAAACTGCCCTCCAGGGCGGAGGCCAAAAAACTTTCCGAACATTACAGAAACGCAATCAACGAGGGCGGGGATGGATTTGTCCCCCATTACTACTGCGATGAGGAGTATGAGAGCCTCGCCCGGGAACTGCAAAAGCTGGAAAGCGAGTAAAAAAATCAACCTGCCGGAAATCCCGACAGGTTGATTTTTGCATTATTTGCGTTATTTCCCACTGGAAGCTCTTTTTACAGCGCTGAACGCCCCGTTTGCAGACAGCGACACAATCACCGCATTGAGCGGCACAATGGCCCAGACTGTCCAATCTGCGCCAATGCCGCCGGTGGCCGCCGTCGCCGCCAGCAGGATGACCAGGGCGATTATGTATGACAACCACTGCGTGGGCAGCTTGGGCAGCAATCCCTTGAGAAACTGGGTCAAAATCCCGGTCGCCGCCGCCGCGCCCGCAAGCGTCGCCAGCATTTCCCAACTAAAAAACTGATCCATAGTTTACCATCCTTTCTCAATCGTCCAGCAGGGCGCGGATGCCCTGCCGGGCCAAAAAATCCTTGAGCTTGTGTTTTGTGTCGGCGGCATACTTGAGCGCCGCCTCCATGTCACCGTTTGCGTGGCCGCGCTGGATGGCGTGGGCCGTCGCCTCATTCAGGGCGATGCTGCTGCGGGACATTTGCACCAGCAGGAGGAGGAGCTGTTCCTGGGCCTCCTGCTTTGCCGCCTGTTCCGCCTCATGGCGCTCCATGCGCTTTTTTGCCCGGTACGAGAGCAGGCCTGTGACGGCGGAAGGAATCCCCATTGCCGCCAGAAGGGCGCCCAGGAGCGCGGCAAGCTGCTGCCAGGTAATCGCGTCGCCCATCCGCTACACCTCCCCAATCCGCGCCACAAAGATTCTGTCCCCGCCGCCGGCAGGATAAATCCCCGCTTCCTGGCCGGGCTGGCCTACTGGCACCACATGCCAAAGCGTGTACCCGTTCTCCCGGCGGCAGCGCACCAGGCGGAAGGCCGCGGGCTGCCCGCCGCTCTGGCCACACACCAGGCCGATGTCCTCCCCGGTAATCTTTACGGTGTAGTGGGAGTCCGGCGCAATCAGCACCGGGTTGTCCGTGCCGTTGGTGGTGTCGCTTGTCCAGCCCTTCCCCGCTGCCTCTTTGCCGAACCCGTTCCAGCCGTCAGCGCGGATGAGAGCGGGGTAATCCACAAAGGCAGTATCGGTGTCCACGTTGCCGGAAATCCCGTCCACGCGGCCCTTGGAGCCCGTCTGCTGCATGCCGCAGGAGATATCCGGGCCGCCGGTGTAGTCTGCCAGCCAGATTTCCCAGGAGGAGAGGGCGGACAAGCTCCATCGATTATTCAAATAGTCCTTATTGGTATACACCCCGGCCCGCCAGCCGCGGCGCTGGATTTCCTCGCAGAAGGCTTTCGCCAGCTGCTCCCGCAGGGCGTTGGTGGGCTTTACGCCTTTCCCGATGGAGTATGTTTCCGAGTCGTACTCGTAATCGAAATACATTGGGAATTCGAGCTTGCCCTTGAATTGTTCCAACACTTCTGCGCAGAGAGAAGCCTCCTGCTTCGCCTCCTCCGGCGCGGTGGCGTAGGAAAACCAATACGCCCCCACGTGAAGCCCGGCGGAAAGAGCACCGTATATATTCTGAATAGCCCGGGAATCCACCTGGCTTTTATACTGCCCGTACCCGGCCCGCACAATGGCAAACTGGATTCCCGTGCCTGCCACTTTGGCCCAGTCTATCAGGCCCTGATGGCTGGAAACGTCAATTCCTTTCAAGATACCACTCCTCCCGCAGCTTTGCACGCCGCACGGCAATTTCCCCGGCACAGGAAGCGGCAACGGCCTCCACCTCCGCCTCCGTCACCCTTTCGCACTCCGCGATGAGAGACGGCGATTCCCCGTAAGCCAGCGCTTTGATGATTTCTGCCTTTTTCTGGTCATTCATTTGTAGCCGACCTCCTCTCACTCAATCAGCACCCACTGCCACAGCCCTGCCGTGCCGGGCGCCCAGATGCAAGGGACCATGTCCCCGCCCTCCGCCACCTGGTACACATGGCCCTCATAGCGGAAATACTGCCCGGCCCGGCAGTCTATGCCGTACACCCAGGGGATGGGGTCCTCCGCCGTGCCCGCGTGCTCCGGCTGAATGGGCCGGTACACCGCCAGCATCCCCTCCCCGTGGGGCGGCTGGTGGGGCTGGGGTGTGACGCTTTCAGGCACAACCCGGTACAGGGCGCCCCCGTCGCTCAGGACGGTGTTCCGCTTCAGCGGCTTCCCGGCCGCCAGCACCTCCTCCCAGGCGGGGAACAGGCGGGGCATGGCCAGCGCCTGCCCGTCCGTGAGGGTGTCCAGCGAGGCGGCAAGCATCCTAGCCAGGGCGGCCGTTTCCTGGGCCAGCGCAATCTTTTCCGCCTCCTCCCGTTCTGCGGCCCGCTGGGCGGCAATGCTGGTTTCCTTGTGGTACATCATTCAAAATTCCCTCCTATGGACGACACATAGCAGGCCCCGGAGGCGCTGCCCCGGCTCAGGCTCACCCGCAGGTTTACGCCCCACTGGGCCGCTGTTTTCGTCTTGTTGGTAAAAAAGTATTTCTGTCCTGTCTGCGCCTGCGTGGTAATATCCTCCCACGTAGGGCTGGCATCGTTGGCATTGTTGCAGATTTCCACCTTCAGGGCGGAACCGGCGGGGAAGCTCCCCTGAATATTCACCACGCACCGGTCCGGCATAGCGTCCGCCGCCATGGGCGCGGCCAGCGTGAAGCCCAGGCTGGTCACGGATTTGGTGAAAGTCTGCGTGCGGGTACTGCTGGCCCCGTCCGGATCCGTGGCGGTTATGGTGAGGGTGTGGCTGCCGTTGAGCACATTCCGCCAGGTGGCCGCCGGGATGGTGAGGGTGTTCTGGCTGCCCAGCGTCACGTTGTAGGTACGCAGAACGGTATTGTCCAGTTTTTCCGTCACGCTTACCGTGCCTCCGTCCGCATCGGTGACGGTATACTGGTATGTGGGGGCCGTCTCCCCAAAGGAACCCAAATTGCCGTTGCTGCCGGAAATGACGGGCGGCGTGTTGTTAATTACCGTCACCTCGCTGCTTGTCCGGTAGCCGCTTTGCACGTTGTAGCTGTCATAGGCCTTCACCCGGTACTGTACTTTCCCCGTGCCTTTTGGTACGGTGTCAGACACGCTCCTGTTGGGGCCGCGGTATACCTGGGTAAACGATGCGGAGTCCAGCTTGCGTTCCAAAATGTAGCCGGACAGGTTGCCGTCCGGGTCTGTGGAAGCCCCCCAGCTGATGGTGGCCGCATCGCCGCCCTTGATGGCCGGGACGTTGATGGAGCTGGGAACAGAGGGCGCGGAGTTGATAACAACGGAACCGTTATCAGCTACGGTAAGAGTAGAGGGAAGAGTGAAAGCGGGACGAATACCTTGCGGAGAAGTCGATAAACCTCCATCACCACTGTTATCAACCATTAGATATCTACGAGTTCCGCCAGAATTATTTCTGAAAAGTGTTCTGGTAAAATATGTGCTTGGAGAACCTTCATAGTTAGAAATTCTAGAAGTATCTGTATCAAAATACGGAATAAACTTTCCTTCTTTACCATAAGTTCCATCGAATGAAGTCGATGGTCCAAGTTCCGTATAGGAAAGTAAAAATATTTTTACGTCCATTTTTGCTATCGATGGCACACTTCCGGTTGAAGAGTTGTATTCTATTGACACATTAATTATTTGAGATTTAAGATCGGGTTCTATCAAATTTAGGTAACCTGAATTTAACCATGAACTAATGTCGGAACTTACGTAAATTCCAGGGTAATTACTATCGGGTTCTCCATCTACCATCTGCCGGTTATAAATATCCTGCCGGATTAGCAACGTTCTCCCGCTTGCCGGATAATTATGGATGAGCACGAGAAAATTCACAGGGCTTCCGTTCTCGTTGATTTTTACAATGTCCCCTGGATTTTTTGCGCTTAACAGAGTTGCCATAATCTCCCTCCTTCCTCAGCATTCCAGGCGCTTCTGCGCCTTGTTGTACACCCCGGCAGTGACGTTGAAACCGGCAAGGGAGGTAAAGGCCGCGGTGAAAGGATTGCCGGTAATGTTGGAAAACACCGCGTCCCACAGAGTGGCAATTTTGCTTGTATTGTCAGACACCTGTTCCCAAAGCTCGTTGGCGGCGGCTTCCAGGTCGGATTGAAACTGCGTCTCCAGGGCGGCCAGGTCTGCCTGGGAAGCGGCTCCCAGGTTTACCAGCGCCTGGGCGGCGTTGTCCGAACCGGTGCCGCCCTTGTCAATGGGAATCAGGGGAATCTGTTCCACCGGCACCAGTCCGTCCTCATCCAAGGTGGACACGCCGCCGGGGGCGGCCTTCTGCGCATTCGGTATATAGTCCTGCTTTATCTGGGCCACTTCGTTCTGCAGCGCGGCCAGGTCTGCGGCAGAGGCAGTCCCGTCCGGCGTTACCGTCACCGTAATCTGCGCGGCCTCCTGTACGGTAAGCACCATATTGTACTGGAAGGAGGAAGGGGCGGTTCCCGTGTAGGCCGGCATTTGGTCAGGCGTGGCAGCCTGGTATACGGCGAACAGAACCGGCTGCCCGTCTGTAATCTGCGCCAGAAGCCCAATTGTTTCAATCAAATACGCTTCGGTTATCTCTTCCCCTGCGTTCGCGTTGGTAAAGGAAGCGCTCACCTGGATGACGGTTCCGCTGGAAATCTGCGCGGCGCTGGGGGCAGCGCTTTGCTTTACATCCTGCAGCGAGGTCAACGCCGCTATGTCCGTGCCGGGCGGTATGGCATAGCTTGAGGTCTGCGCCTCGGTAAAAGTAAGATTCCCGTCCCCGGCAACGGCCTGCGCAAGAAGCTGCCGCCCCGCCGTGGTAATTGTGGCCTGTGAATAGGCGCCCATAGCCTTATCCTCCAATCGTCTGGATTGCAAAGGAGGAAAGCGAAGCGCCCACATAAAGCGCCTTGTCCTCCATTGCGGTAATAACTTGCTGGCTGGCAAGGATTTGCAGATGTGCCGGTATCACGTCCCACAGAAGATCAAACAGCAAATCCAGCGCGCCATAATCTGCATTGTTCACATTCACGGTCAGTGTGAGCTCCACCGGGTCAACGTCCACCGTGTAACCGTCCGCTCCAAAAAGCGCCGTCAGCTGGCCGTGCAGAAAGCCTATGGAAAACGGCACGGCAGCGCTTACCTTCTGCAAGACCCTGGCCCGGCGGAATTCCAGCGTGTCCCCGAACTGGGTCTGCAGCCCCAGCAGGTTTTCCCACCAGGTAATGGTGGCCTCGTCTGCGGTTTGGATGTACAGGTTCCCGTACACCTGCCCCGCGCCGGCGTCCACCGCCTGCAGGGCGTAGCCGTGGGCCTTTATGATTTCCTGGTAATCCAAAACCGGCTTGAAATAATCCGGCAGCTGCTCCCACAGGATTTCCACCGCGGATGCGTCCCTACTGGCCATTGATGATCACCGTCCCCAGGGTCGGCACCTGCTGCAGCTGCGCGGTTTCGGTGCAGTGCACATCGGCGGCAGAGCCGTTAATCAACAGGTTTGTAACGTTAATCACGTCCGGAATCGTAAGGATAGCCGCCACAATGCGGGAGGCGTACACCGTCACCGGGTAGCTGATGGTCTGCGAGGCCAGGGCGTTCCCCCAGGTGGCGTTTACGGTGTCCAGGTAATCCTGTATTTTCTGTTCGATTTCTGCCTGGTAGGTTTCGGCCCCGTTGGGCACGCTGGCGGCGAATTCAATATTGCAGGTGATGTCCAGGGTGAGCTCCGTCCCGGTGGTAATTTTCACGGCGGCGCCGATGGGGGCGTACCCGTAGCCGTTGGGGCTCGGGGTGTCCCCGCCGTCCTCTGAGGGGCAGATGATGTTCTGCACCTGCTCCACCAGCCCCGGCTCTGCGGGGGTGAGCTGCGCATCCAGAATGGAGCACAGCACCGTGCCCCCGCCGTTGTAGGCGTTCGCCGGGTACACCTGCACCGCCCCCACGCCGTCAATCGCCAGAATGGTATTGCGGTAGGCGGCAATATTGCCGCCAAAGGCCGCCACATCGAAGGAAAGGAAGTACCTCTGCCGCAGGGAATCGTCCGATTCCTCGTCGCTGCCGGGGGTAATGATTTCCCCTATCGCGGCTGTTGTCAGCCCCTGTATGGCCGTAATGGGCAGAATGGCGCCGGTGTAGCTGTTGCCCGCCTCCCCCGGCGTGGCGCAGGTCATCTGGTACACCCAGCTGGTACCGCTGCCGGAAATTTGCGCGCCGGAGACAAAAATAAGGCTGTCCGCCCCGTTGATGGTCTTGAACTGGCTGCCCGCGGGGATGGGGATGTTGAACGTGCCCTGCCGCACCGCCGCCGTAGCCGCCCGGCGGGTGAGGCCCCGCTCCTGCACCAGCAGATCCAGGGATTCCCCCACTGCGGTGTCCGCGTTGGCGTTCTGCTGGATTTGCTGCAGGGTCATGTAAAGGCCCTCCAGGTACCACGCCGCAGGCCCCAGGGCCGTTTGAATCAGGCTGCCCTGGCGCGTGTCCAGGCTGGGGTCTACCTGCGCCAGCATGGCCTCCTCAATGGCCTGCTTGGTATATCCGCTGAAATCAATCAAATTGTCACCTCCCCGGGAACTGTCCCGTACACGGTAATCACGTCAAAGGACACGGTGAGGGCGGCGCCGGAGCGGGAGAAGGCGAAGTTTTCCACGGATAAAATCCGGTTGTCCACCGAAAAAGCGTCCCGGATTCTTCTGGGCAGCTCGCTTTCGATATATGCTTCTTCCTTGCCCGGCAGGCCGTCCAGCTCCGCGCCGAAATTGGAATTGTAAATCTGCCACCAAAACCGCTCGATGGAAAGGGTAATCTCCACCGCCTGCCGCATGGCCGCCATGCCCGCGTCCATCCCGCGCACCTGTTTGGAAGTCCAGTCGATGATCCAGGTATTGGTGGGCAGATCCACATAATTCAGGGATGCGTCCATCCCCACCCCGCTGGGAAGCGTCGCCATTACGCCGAACCCCCTTCCTGTGTTTTCGATAAAATAACAAAGCGCTGCCCCCGGGAGGCCCGCAGCAGAATCACCTTGTCCCCGGATTTCAGCCCTTCGTTGATCACCACTGTGCCGCCCTGTATCTGTACGGTCTTTTCCGTCACGGCAGAGGTCAGGATGAGGGCCGCCGCGGGCAGGTCCTGCATGGTCCCCTCTATCCGCACCGCCAGCGGCGAAACGCCCGTCACGGTGCCGAAGGCCACGTCGGCGGGCTTTTGGGCGCTCATAGTGTCCTGTATGATTTTGTGCAGCACGTCAATCATCTCAGCCAACTGTCAGCCCTCCTCCCAGCTGCTGAAAGTCCTCCACCTCCACCGTCATGGTGTGGGTGTCCGTCTCAAATTCATGGGTTACCTTTTCCGCAATCAGCAGCCGCGACACAGACAAGGCTTCCACGGCCCCCAGCCGCACCGGCAGGATCATCCCCGCCCGCAGCCCGGGGAGCCCCAGGGCTTTAATCTCAATGGTCTGCAGCACCCGGTTGTAATACTCCAGGTAGGCCTGGCACATCTGTTCAATCTGCGCCGGGTTCATGTTTTCGTCCACCTGGTCGTAATACTGCAGCAGGCCCCATTTGCCGATGGAATCGGTGTCCTCGTACAGGTACACCTCCGCCACGCCGCTCTCTTCGTTGGGCCGCACCAGCTTCACGCGGTTGTAGGTGTCGCTGTCGATGTCCCGCTTGTAGGTGAAATCCGTGGCAAGGCTGCCGTCCCCTATCAGGGTATTCACATACAGGTTCCGGGCCTCGGTGAGGGTCAGCGCTCCGGCGTTGTCGTAAAAAATCCAGATTTTCCCCGTGCGGTAAATGGTTTCGGAAAGCGCGTCGAAAATAATATCCAGGCAGCTTTCGTTTTCCTTTACCAGGCAGGGGAACGCATAGCCCGTATCCGCCAACGGCCCGCAGGTCAGGCCGAAATCCGCGGCAATCTGCTGGATAATCTGCCCCAGGGTCATGGCCGTGAAGGTATAGCTTGCGTTTGCCTTCAGGTACCGCAGCTGGTCATAGGCGGTGTACTGGGTGTCGCCGTCCCGGCTCTGCTCCGCGGTAAAGACATAGCCCTTGAACATTTTCACATTGTCCACAGACAATTCAACACTGCTGCCCTCCGGGATGGTAATCCCGTCCTTTTCCAGCACGGTGAAGGACAGCTCCGCGGGGGAGTCCATCCGGTTTGTGGTGAGCTCCGCCTTTGTCACCACATTGGAATAATCCATCACGGTGATTTTCACAGCGCCGCCCAGGCCGTCCGTTTCCTTCTTTTGCACCTGCAGGGAAAAGCTGGTCACTCCGGCTCACCCCACAATCTGGATTTGGTCGCGCTTCACCCAGCCGTAATGCCCCACGCTTATGGGGTACGGATTGCTTTCCACAATGCGGAAAATGGTGGTGCGCAGGTTGTTGGCTGTCCCGAAGGGCTTGTCCCCGTAAGAGGTGTACCAGTATTTCCCGTTCACAATCACCTCGGCCCCCACCCGCAGCGTAGGGGTTTCCACCGGCCTCTGCGCCTGGGCGGCCGCCTGCGGCTGCTGGGCGGGGGAGGGGGAGGTGATAATCTGCACGGTTTCCGGTTTGTAGTCCCGGTACTCCTTCAGCCGGATGGAATAGTACATGTCCCCCGGCTCGCCGCCCTTGTCCGTGGTGGTAAAGCTGTCGATGATGCAGGTCAGGTTGGTGTCGTACAGCCTGCTTCGCGTGATGATGAGACGGATAGTCAAATGCTTTTCCAGCGCCTTCTGAATGAAATACAGGTATGTTTCCGGGCTTTGAGCCCCGCTGTTCACGTAGGGCGCAGAGGAGGAAGCGGGGAAAAAGCCCTCCCAGGACACCTCCTGCAGGGAGGGCTTCCGGGGCACTACCACCTTCCCCACGCCTATCACGTCGTATTCCTCGTTGTCGGTAGGGTAGGAGATTTCAATTTCCTCCGGGTTCACCGGAATCCGCATTTCGTGCCGGCCGAAAACCAGATAAATGACCGCCGAATTGGGAAGCTTCGCCACGCCTCCTGCCTCCTTTCCGTTTAATGGGCCGCCGCCGTATGGCTGGCCGCCTGCTTGATCAGCATAACCTTGATTTCGTTCGCCACGTCCTTGGCCGACGGGCTTCCGCCAGCTCCCTCCGGAAGATTTACCGTGATGTTGGGCGCCAGGGCCTGCAGCTCCACCCGGTTCATATACCGCCGCTGCGCCAGGTCCCGGTACAGCTCCAGGCTTTCGTCGGAAAGGGAAACGTCCCCGTCCACATTTTTGACGGTGCCTACCGTGTCCACCGCCGCAATGTTCCCGGAGCCTATCCCGGCCCCGGTCAAAGCGCTGGTAAGGTCAGACATGCTGCTTCCGCCCAGGCCGCCGGCCAGGCCCTCCAGGCCCGCCCCCAGCCCATTGCTCAGATTGTCCAGCCCAGCGCCGAAGTTCGCGCCCTGCGCGCCCCAGTCCTGTGCCGTCTGCTTTACATCCAGCTCCGCCATGCGCTTGATCTTTATGGCGTTTTCTCCGAAGGTCTCGTCTACCCAGGCGTTCATATCATTGCGGAAACCCTGAATGGCCCCGGACATATTTGTGCCTAAAAGGGTGTCGATGGCCCCCGCTACCGTCTGCACAATCCCCAGTATGTTATCGAACACTCCGAAAAACAAACGGGCTACTGCGCCCACAGGGTCGTTGAATACATTTGCAAAAAATTCCGCAAATGTTGCAATCTGGTTCCACAGAAAGGCGATCACGTTATACACCACCGCGTACAGGGTGCCGAACACCTGTCCTACCACGTTTCCCATCTGCTCGAAGGACACACCGGCCTGTTTCAGAATAACAATCAGAAGTACAATGGCAGCGGCAATGAGCACGAAGGGCAGGTTTGCCGCAATCCAGGAAACCAGAGTCACAAGAGCGGAAGCCGCCGACTGTACGGCCAATATGGCGAGCCATCCCACAAGCACCACAACCAAGCCAACCAGAACAGGGAATATAGCGCTCCAGTTGTCCGCAAGAAACTGCGCCGCCACGGAAAGGCCGTCTATAATCGCCCCCACCACAGAAGCCAATACATTGAAGGAAGCAATGATTCCGTTGATCAGCGCCTGCCCCGCGTCGCTGTTGAGCAGGTCGTTTATTTTCTGCCCTACTCTCTCGAAGGCCATCATGCCGGCGTTTTGAATCAGTTGGAACACGTCCGCGTAGGTCATCGGCATCTGCGCAAACTGGGCGTTGATGTCGTTGGTCGCAGAAAGCATGGCGTTCTTCACAATATCTGCCGTAATCTGCCCCTCCGAAGCCAGGTCGCGGATTTGCCCGATAGGCACGCCCATGTAGTCCGCTATCTGCCGAATCACATTAGGGGCCGCCTCAAAGACGGCGTTCAATTCCTCGCCGCGCAGCACGCCGGAGGAAAGCGCCTGCGTCAGCTGCAGGGTGGCGGAGGAAACCTCCTCCTGAGAAGCCCCGGCCAGCTTGAACATTTTGTTCAGATTCTCCGCAAACTGGATGGTTTCCGCATTGCTGGAAAAAGCTTCCTTTGCGTTCTGCCCCAGGCGCGCCACCATGTTGGCCGTATCAGTATAAGAGCCCCGGGAACGCTGGGCGGAATTATAAATCATCCGCTGCAGCTCCTCCGTGGTCTGCAGCCCGTCGTTCACCGCGTTCAGCCGGGCCCTTGTCTGCGCCATCGTATCGGAATAGGAAACAGCTGACCGAAGCAGCATTCCTGCGCCTGCGGCCGCCGCGATATTTCGCACAACTCCCAAAAGGCCGTTTGCTGCGCTTCGCGTTTCCTTCGTTTCGCCGGTTTGTCTTTCCTGCTTATCGATAATCTGCTGCAAAATTTGATTCTGGCTTTGCAGCGCCGCATTCGTCTGCCGGATTTCTGCCACAATATTTCCCGCCGATTGATTCATAAGCTGGGAAAGATTCCTATCAAGCCTCTCTGCGGTTTGAATGGATCTCTGCCCCATTTGGTTGAAAGAGTTGAAAGCCGCAGAAAACTGGTCTGTCAATCGTAAGGTTTCATTTATGACTGCCATGCGCCTTCGCCTCCTTCATTTCCTTTTTCAGCAGCTCCCACATCAGGAATTTTTCCCGCCGGGGGATTTTCAGCACGGCGGACGGCAAAACCCCGTGATTCGCCAGCATATACTGGCAAAGCCGGGATTCCAGCGTGTCCGCCGCCGCTAGTTTTTTGCCTCTTCCTGCTCTTCCTCCACATCCTCGTCGGTTATGGCAAGGCCGTTGAGCTTCTGGATTTCCCTCACCAGATGATTGTACTCGCCCACAGAGAGCATCCGGCCCGGCACATCCAGGGGATCCATTGTATTATAACAATTGCAGACCTCTGCGTTTTTAAAATCCGGTTCCACCACGCAGGCTGAAATCAGCAGCTTGCCGTACCGGCTGTTGTCCACCTCCTGGACAATCTGGCCGTTTACCTTTGTCCGCTTGGTGGCCCTGGACAGAAGCTTGTCGTTCGTTTCCTGGTCAATCACCCGAATGGTAAAGGGCGCCGGCTTCCCGTCCGGGCCCTTGAACCGCTCCGAAATCATTACCTGCTTGGTTTCCTCCATCACCGGGGGCTGCAAAAATACTTTAATGTCCATCTGGTACTCCTCCCTTTCAGCCCAGCTGCGCGGGCTTGTCGTTGAAATAGTTCAGCACTTCCAGGCTGGTGTAGGAAAAGCCCACTTCCATTTCCAGGAAATCTGCGTCTGCGTCCAGCATGGCTACCGGAAGCTTCTGCAGCTTCACGTTGTACAGCACCACGGTCTGGGTGCCCACGCTGGTGGCCGGGTCGTTGTTGGTAATCTGCAGGGTAAAATAGGGCAGCTTCCCGGTCTTGATGTAGTCCTGCAGCAGCCGCAGGAAGTGAGGCGTGCCGTAGTAAATGGTCATGGAGCCGGTCAGGGTCACGCCGGTGGTTTTCTTCTGCACCAGCGTGGTGCCCACCACCTTGAAATCCGTCTCCTGGAATTCCGCGTCAGACTGGAATTTCTTCATGCCGAACATCTCGATGTTCTGCCCGTCTATGGTCATGAACGCGCTTCCCTGCTTGCCGTTCAGCGCGTCGCGCTCCAACAAAAACGCCATATCTTACACCCCCGTTTCCACGTTGACGGAAACCGTCACCGACATGTATATTTTCTCGATGGAATCCACCGGCTGAATGGCCACGTTGACCAGCACCGCGTCGATGGTGGCACCAGGCAGGACAGACACATCCTCCGCGGTAAAATTCTGGATGCCGTTGTTGGCCTGCATCTCGTTCAGGTAGCCCACAATCCAGCCCTTGAGCAGGTTCCGCCCCACCTCGTTGTTGTCGATTTTCCCGATGTAATTGTTGGAAAAGGTCTCGTACACGTCGTTGCAGAACTGCATCACTACCCGCATAACCCGGTTCTTGCTGATCTCCTGCCCCTTTTCCACCGTGAAGGTTGTCAGGCTGTTGATGTCGGTGCACACCTTGACCGAGCCGAAATTGTCGATGAAGCAAAGCTGCCCGGCTTTGACGGCGGCCTCCGCCTGTGCGTCCGTCAGCTTGGGGTTGCCGGAAACCGCGTTAGGGTAGCGGGCGTAGGTGAGGGACTGGTAATACAGCGCCCCGGCCTCCGCGCCGCCCACCCACCAGGTGGCCTGCTGGGCGGTGAGGGCGGTGCCGTCGTCCAGCGTTACGCCGTTGTTCACGGCAATTACAAACTCGCTGTTGCTGCCTGCCGCTGTGTCCCCGGCCATAACCGCCTGGCACTTCTGGCCCACATTGTTGGACACCCGCTCCACAAACTGGGCGATGGCCTGTATAGTGGCGGTGTCTGTCCCATCGTATACCAGAATGTCGAACTGGTACGGCTCGATGGCCGTCAAAAAGGCGGAATAATCCGCGGCCGCTACGGCGGGATCCTTTCCGGTGGCGAGAGCCGTCCCGGCGCTTTCGGTGATGGTGGTGCCCGTCCCTGTGAACGTTACCCAATCGTTGGGAACCAGCTGGGACAGGTCTGTAACGCTCTGCTCGTCCACAATGGCGCCGTCCACCACCGTGGAAATGTCGTAGGTTCCTTCGCTGTCTACCTGTTCCGCCACTACGATGGAAATGTCGTTGCCCCGTACGCCCTCATACAGCGCCGTTGCCGTCAGCGCCCCTATGGTGGCTGTGGCCTTCGCGCCGCCGGTTCCGGCCGGGCGGTACAGTAAAATCCGGCTGGGCCCCACCGTGGTGTCGCTGCCCTTCATCATCTCCCGCAGGAACAGCGCCTGCGGCTGGGTGATGTCGTAGCCGATGTAGGGGGTAAGATCCTCCCCCGGTGTAATCGCCTGCACAATACCGGTCGGGCCCCAGGAAAGGGGCTCCGCAATGGCTACCACGCCGCGGGAGCCCACGTTTGCCGTGATGTTCCCCTGGCTTTTTACGTTGATGTAAACGCCGGGGAGCACCTTATTCTGCGATGTCCAGATTCCGCCAGCCATTATTTCTTCACTCCCTTCAAAACGTTGTCCAGGGCGGCCCTGGCCCCCTGGACGGTGTATTCCTTTTCCTTCAGGATAACCTTTGCAAAATCCGGCTGGTAACCGGAAAGCGCTTTGCTCTTCAAGAGCTTTTCGGTTGGGTACTTTTTCTCACTGGGCGGAGCCTCCGCCTTTTTCTTCGACTGTGACATTGTTTTCTTCCAGCACCTCCATCGGATTGGGATTTTCCGGCAGAGAGACCCGCTGCCGGATATGGAATTGATAGTGCATCTCCATGTCCTGCACCTGCGCCTGCCGCTCGTAGGTGCGGATGAGCGCGCTGTTCTCCCCATCGCTGTACAGGAAGGTTTCCAGGCTGTAGTCCAGAAACTCCTGCACCTCCTGGATTTTCGCGTTCGCGTTCAGCACATTCCGCTGCTGCAAAAACACCACGTCCACAAAGATGTCCCGCAGAAATACGCCGTCCCCCACCTGGGAAGAGATGGAGGACGGCAGAAGCGAGATAAAAAAACAGGGAGGCGTTACTCCCTGCGGGGCTGCACTGGCGAATATGGGGAAATCGGGGTATTGGGCAGAGAGCACGGCCGCCAGGCTGGAAACACTGCGGGGGATGGTGAAGGCAATCATCGGAACCGCTCCTTCACTCTCTTTTCCAGTTCTGCCCGCACAGTGCTCCGGTAGGCTCCGATTCCCTTTTCCTTCATGTGCAGCCCAGGGACGTAGGTGGTCTGCGTGCCCACCATAATGCCCTCCTTCCCGCCGGGGTTGTATTCCAGCATGTTCCCGTTTTTCACCAGCCCGGGAACAAAGTGCTTGTCTACCCGGTGCCCGTCGTTTACATAGGACGCATACTCCATATTGTTGTTCAGCTGCGTTTCCACGCTTCCCCCGGTCGTTTTGGGCGTTGCCACGCTGTCCGTGGCCCAATGCTGGGCCATCTGGCCGCTGCGGGTGTTTGTGCCGCTCAGCGCTGCCCCGTTGGGCGGCGTGGCCCTGGTTGCCGCCTGTACGGCGTTTATAGTTGCTGCTTGCGCTACATTCTTCATAATGGCCGGCACATCCTCCCCGGCTTTTCTCAGTTCCTCCAGCCGCTTGCGCATTTGGCTTCCAAAGCTTGACATAGCGTCACCCCACAATATTTTCCAGCAGCAGGCCGATTTCCTGGTGCTCCAGGCCTGTGGCTGCCCCCGCCGCCGGGTCGTAATAACGCTGAATGGTTCCGGCAAAGTACCGTTCCGGCGCTTCGCCGCGCCCCAGGGCCCCGCCCCGGGTCACCATGAGCCGATCCCCCGGCCGGATGTCCGCGCTGTTGTCACAGGCCAGCTTATCCGCAGCCCTTACCCGGGCGGCGGTGTCGGTAGGGTTCAGCCCGTTTTTCTGGCTGGTGTACACCCGGCACCGGAGGCCGGCCGCCACCTGCTCCCATTCCTGGGCGGTGACGGCCCCCTCCTTCATCGGGGAAACGCGGTAAACGTCTACGGTGTCGGTATACCAGCCGTTCAAAAAGACGCTTCTAAATGACATACATACCTCCAATCCCCACCTGCCGGGCCAGCGTGACAAACTGCTGTCCGTACTGCGTGGCGTTCCATGCGCCCCATTTTTCGGTTCCGGCGGTGATGGCCGCGTTGTCGTAGGAAACGGAGGTATCCCCCATCGCGGCGGATTTCACCACGCCCACCTGGGCCGCGTTCCCCGCCGCCTCTGCGGCGCTGGCGCTCCCGGGGGCGTACGTATTCAGGTACAGGGCGGCAAAGTGCGCCACATACAGCCCGGCGGCGTACCGCCACATGCTTCCCCAGCGCGACGGCAGGACGCTTTCGTTCGCCTGTTGGATAAATTGGGCCAGCATAGATTCCGGGAGAAGCGGGGCCGAAGGGCCGTCCTCCGGCGAGGAGAAAAACTGCGGGAAATCCTGCTGGAACATTTCTGCAGTGTAGTTCCCCCGCTCCCCGGCCTGCGGGATGTTGGCGGCCGCCGCCCGTGCCCCCGCAAACCAGGGCAGGGATGGATTCCCAAAGATTCCAGGCCACCACATACCCGCGCCCCCTTACTTCCGGCGGCCGGTTTGCCGCTTATCCTCTTCCGGGGCGTCCGCGCCCGGTTCCTGCGTTTCCTGCTCCTTTTGCTCCTTTTGTTCCTTCTGCTCCTTCTCCGCCTCCTCCGCCGCGGCTTGAATGGCTTTGTCCGCGCGGGAGTCCGGCGTGAGGATGGAGCCGCCGCGGACAGCCGCCCGCACCAGCCGGGCCTGGGCTACGTCCTCCGGGATTTCCCCTGCGTAGCCCTTCCCAATGCGGTACACGCTGCCGTCCGCCCGGCGGATGAGAAAGTTTTTCTTCGACAAAATAAACATGGTGTTTCCCTCCTCAAATGCCGTCCATGTATACGACGGGCTCGGTGTAGAAGAATTCCACCTCAGACACATTGCCCGCGTAGGCGGTGTCGTAGGCGAATTCCGTGGGGTTCGGGCCGGTCATGGCCCGGTTCAGCGGCACAAGCTCATCCATTGCCAGGAACCGCTCCTTGTTGCAGTACACCGCCATGCGGTCGTCTGTGCCGCCCTCGCCCGCGCCCTTGGCCCAGTTGGTGGCGCCGATGAAGAGGTCGGAGCCGTTCTGCCGCGCCACGTTGTTCTCCATCAGGAAGGTCAGGATGGTCTTGTCCGCCAGGTCGGATACGCGGGTAGTGGCCAGGTAGTTGTACTGCGCGTAGGGCATAACGATGTGGTTCGGTACCGCGTCCAGGTCATTCCCGGCCTGCTCCCAGGCAGTAAGAATGGCATCGTTCACGTCCTTCAGGATCTGCTTGGGCGTTTTGTCCGCCCACTTGGTGCTGGGGGAGGTCGCGCCGTTGCTGGCGGCGTCCATCACCGTAACGTCGGGGTTGTTCAGCAGGCCCGTAGTCCCGTAGCGCTCAAAGCCCATATAGGCATTCTCATCCATATGCTTGTCGTAGGTCATCCGCACGCCGTCGCGGATGATGGAGTCCATGTTCCGCCCGGTAATATTGCCCCGCTGCATGTCGATCCACATGATGCGGCTGGCTACCGCAATGGCATGGGCCTTGTAAAGCCCCTTGTCGAAATTGGCCTGCACAATGGGCAGCCCGTTCGCGGTACCCGCTTGTACAATGCCGTCGCCGGAGCCGCCGGTCACGCCGTAGCCCACCTGCATGGCGGAGATGTAATCCACCCAGCCGCCGCCTACCCGGATGGGCAGGTCGCGGGTATAGGTAAAAGAGGTCAAGGGCGTGCGCAGCATGGTGTCGCGCTTCTCCAGCTCAGACACCAGGAACGCCTGGCCGCTGGCAATGGCCGCATCGTTCATGGCAACTGTGGGGGATGCGGGTTTGGAAGAGGGGATCGCCCCCAGGTCAAAGGTTCCAACATTCTGAAAAGGCATACTTTTTACCTCCTTATGCGTTCGCCATGGTCAGGATCCGCAGCTCGGCGATGCCGTTTTCATCTGCGGGGCCTGCCCACTGGCAGTTTCCAAGCATCACTGTTTTTCCGTCGTCCGCTTCCGCCTCGAAGCCGCCCACCACCGCGTTGGGAAAAGTCCCGTTTGCGGCGGTGCGCACATAGACGGCGCCGCCCAGAGAGGGGGTGGAGCGCTGGCAGAACACGTTGACCGCGCCCCGCATAAACACAGGCACCGCCTCGCCGGGGGCATATACGCCCACATTCTGATTCAGGTAGTCCATGGCGCTTTTCACCTCGCGCACCGCAACGCCGATAAATTTGTTGTCGCTCTGCGTGCCAAAGACCACCACGTTTTTGTTCCCGTCGTAGGTCAGCGCGGCTCCAAACGGGATGGAGCCCGTCCCTCCGGCGGGGTGTGTGTTCACAATCATATCCGGCTGCCGGGCATAGGAGCCCGCGTAGCCGTGCGGCATGGTTTTCCCGATTACCTGTCCATTCATGCTCATATTAGTTCCTGCCTCCGTTCTTGTGGGGGTTCCGGGCGTCGTACAGCGCCTGGATTTCGTCCAAATTCATCTGCTTAGGTTTTGCGGCCGCCTGGGCGTTGTGCCGGGCCGCCTGCATAATGCGGGCAATGTCCCCGGCGCCGTCGTTTGTGGTGACGCACTGAATCAGCGCGTCAGACACGGCCTTCCGCTGCTTCCTGTCCTGGATACCGGCCACCACCGGGCGCATGGCCTTCAAAATGCCGGCCGCCAGCGCTTTGTCCATGCCGGGGGCGCAGCTTCCGCCCTGGTCCATCCCTTCGGCGGGGATGGTGCGGGCCGCGCCGTCATCCTCCGGCACCTCCGCCTCCCCGCCGGTCAGCTCCTCGATTTTGGTTTGCAGCGGATCCTCGTCGCCCTTCATGGCCGCCTCGGCTTCCTTCCTGGCGGCCATTTTCGCCATCAGCTTTTCCACCAGGCTGTCCAGTACAGCGTCGTCAATGGGCTCATACAGGCGTTCCTTGTACGGCTCCTCGTCCTTTGTGGGGGCCTGCGCCCCCTGCTGCTCGGGTTCCCCGCCCTCCAGCGCTTCTGCGGTGTCCAGTGCAAGCTTGGAGATCTCCTCCTCGCTCTTTCCGGCCGCCGCCGCGCCAAAAAGACGGAGTAAAATGCTGTTTTTCTTCATGCTTTTTGTCCTTTCCGGCGCTTTCTGCGCCTGTTGTGATGTATCTGCATCCAATATGGCGGCCCGCTTCCCGGCCCGTCCCCGGTCTACTACCGCCACATGGTTGCCTCTGATATTGTGCTGCGAGTAGGTGCCGTCCGGCTCCTTCCGGTACTCGCATTCATAGCCGCAGGAGATTTCCCGCTTGCCTGCCTGGATTTTGTCCATCAGCTCCCGGTCGTGGATGTGGAGGTCGGCCAGCACATACCCCTCCCACTCCCCGGAGCCTGGGCGGACATTCTGCGCGTGGCCCTTTTCGTACTGCCGCACCGTGTCCGGTGTGAGCAGCTCCGGCGGATGATCGTCCGTCACCGGCTTGCCCTCAAAGCTGGCAAGGGCGGCTTCCGCAAAAACCTCCTCCGGCTTGCGGTGGACGCTGTGCAGCTGGGCGTCGTCCAGGCCGATTTCCGTACCGGTGTAGTCTTGGTCGCCTGTGCGGGCAATGGGAACGTTCCGGCAAATCAAGAACCCCTCGTTTGTTTCCAACTGGTTGGGGGAGAGCGTGTAACCGTAATAGGCCCGCATTACTCCACACCCCCAAGCCGCTCCGCCACCGTCCCCGCCTCGCCGGTGGTATACCGCACAAGCATGTCCTCCAGCAGGGCGCTGTGGTCAACCTCATCCGCGAAAATTTCCAGCAGCTTGGCCTTGTCATCCTCCGACGGGGCCAGAAGCAGCATAGCGGTGTAGAGCCGCTGTGTGGCCAGCTCGTCCGCCATCGCCTGCTGCAGAAGCCTTGTAAACTCGTCCATGTTTCCCCCTCCTTTTGGGCATGAAAAAGAGCCAGCCCGTAAGAAATCCTTACAGGTTGACTCTGCTCAGTTGCCTTCGGCGTCCGTTTCCCGGTTCGCCTCCCGGTATAATTTTTTCCATTTTTTGTATTTTTCGTCCTTCGCTTTTTTGTGTTTCTGAAAGGTCGCAAAGGTTTTCGGCACCTTATCCCCCAGGGCAAGGCGGTAATCCTCCCATTGCCGGTAGTCGCGCAGCCAGCGGGCGCGGTTTTGTTCTTTCTCCCGGTACGCCTTTATCTGCTTTTCGTTGCGCGGGTCCCGGTCAAAGGGATTTTTCTCCGGGCTGGAAAAATCCTTGATTTTTTGGATTTGCTTTTCCGTTTTCCCCGCCGGCGTCCAGGGAAGAAGCTGATGCAGGCAGTTGGGATGGATGTTAAGCCAGGTATTTGTCAGATCGTCCGGCCCTTTGGGGTCTATCTTGCCGAACGCGGCGGTCAGCGGGGGAAAATCCGGGTCTTTGCCTGATTTGCTGTACACCCTCCCCTCGTAAGGGGCGCACAGGGCGCAGGTGGTGTGGTGGCTGGAAATCTGGTATAAATCCTGCTCCCCGCCCGCGGTGAGCACGGCCACCACCTCCGCCTGCCGGGAGGTGGTTCTCGCCGCCATGCTGCAGTAGGGGTACAGGCTCCACTTTCTCCCGGCCCTGTCCACAAAAGCCGTCAGGCCGTTGCGCCTCAGCTGCTCTGCAAAATCGGGGACAGCCGCCCGGAACCCCCGCCCTTTGGCTTCCATGCCGGCCACCACCTCCAGACCGACGCGGCGGTAAAGGTCCGGTGTTGTGCGCCCGATGAGCATGTTCTGCAGGGAAGTCATCACGGTCATTTCCGCATCGGTGATTTCGCCCATCAGGTTCTGCACTAGCGTTTGTATTACGCTCGTCTGCGTGCCGGTAAGGGCCGCCGCATTTTCGTAGCCCGCCCGGTGCTTAGCCGGGGATTCCGTTCCGTATTCCCCTTCTATCTGCCGGGCCTCCGGCACGCGGACGTAAAACATTTTTTCTACCATTTTCGGCACATATTCCCAGCAGCCGCTTTCCATCCTGCGGAGAATTTCCTGCACCCGCTGCAGCGCCGCCACGGCGTGATAATCCACCAGCCCCCGGCTGCGCAGGCGGGAAATCTCATTGATAATGTCCGTTTCCGCCCGTAAAAAAAGAGCGATGAGCTTTTCCAGCTCCCGCTCGTTGGGGGCGCGGTTCAGGGTGGGCATTTAATCACCGCTTCCCCTTTTCCTGTTTGCGCGGCTTCCCACTACCATTTTTCTTTTTCACGACATTGATGGTAATCTTGTCTTTGATCCATCGGTTTTTTAAGTTCATTATTCCACCTCTTTCAGGTAAACGTAGACGGTATCTCCGTCAAAAATATCTGTTATCTCATAGCGGGCAGAGGCCGGGATCAAAACCTCATCCTCGTCCCGCCCATTTGCGCTCAGATGTTTAATGGACGTCCCGCGCTGAGTTCCTCCCTCTATCACCATAACTGCGCTTTTCCCGCCCCAGGCATCCGGGACTGCAAAGTTATCGGCCACGTTCTCGTTGCTTGACCAAGAGGACAAAGCCCCTCCGTTGTCTATCACGTCGCCAACATGGATGGTTTCGGCGAAGTCGGACGGAACACTCATTCCCCGGTATAAGTCGCCATCTCCAAATTTGGGCGCAGCATCTATGTAACGTTCTATGGCCTCTGCCTCATCCAGATACTGTCCACTTTCTCCGGTAGCCTGTGCGCCCCTGATATTGGGATAGCCCTCCAGCGTGTAATCATTGATTGCAGATACTACACGCGAAGCCTCTTCCTCGCTCATGCCAGTGTCCTGCCGAACCAGTGTGGTTTTTTCCTCGTCTGTGAGATCGTACCCTGATTCTTCTCTGTGTCCTCCTGTAAATCCTGCACCGCCCGAAGTCCACCTTCCATATCTGTCGCGCGGTTGATTAGGGGAGTAATCACAGGTTGGATGGCCGTCCATGGCCCGCCCTTCAAATCCCAACCCGGCCAGCGGGTCCCGCAGAGCCGTGGCGTCCTGGTACGTTTTCCCGGCGTTGGCGGCAATGTCCTCGTCTGAAATGCTGCCGAAAAGCCCCGTCTCATCCTCCAGCTTTTTCAGCTCCTTCTGGGCGGCGTCCACATTCAGCAGTCCTGCCTGATAGGCGGTCACCACCGTCTCCGCTTTGGCCTTCGCAATTTCCGCCACCTCTTTGGCGTCCGGCGTGGACAGGGGCGGGAAGGAAATGTCCAGGTCGTCCGGCAGAACGCCCCAGGCGGAGAGGGCCATCACTGGCAGAAGTCTTTCGATAACCGGGCGGAAATCCGACTCCCGCAAGCCGTCCAGATAATCGTAATAATTCTGCATATCGCTTTCCCCGGTAGCGTTCAGGCCCGCGGGGGAGCGGCCGAACAGCTTCGTCACCGGCGTGCGGGCCGCCCCCGCCACGTCCATCATAATCCGGTCGTACACCTCCGGCAGCCCGCCGAAGCTGTATTGCGTGTTGGTTACGCTGTCCTCCTTGTCGATGACGCGCTTGCCGAAATTGCTTTCCATCACGCTTTGGGCCGCCAAAGTATTATAGAAGCGCCGCTGCGCCTCCGCGTTTCCCCCGCCAATCAGCTGGGTCAGGCCCTCGGTCTGGATGGTGTCAATGTTGGCGCGAAAGATAAGGGCCGCAATATTGGCGGCGGCGTTGTCCCGGCGCACAATCTCGCTGTATACGGATTCCAGCTCGCTTTCGCCCCAATAGATTTCCGTCACCTGCTCCAGCCAGGGAAGCTGCCGCCCGGCGAAGCGCACCACGCGGCTGTGATGCACCCGCGCCGCCAAAACGCCGGAGGCCTCGTCCCGGATGGTGTAAAACTCCGGCAGGCCAAAATCGGGATCCGCCGGGTCGCGGACAATATCTCCCTCCGGGAATACTCCGCTCCACCTGTCCAGGATTTCCAGGCCCAGGAAGGAATCCGGCATCACCGCATCCAGTTCAAGGGGCTGGGAAAGATCGTCCTGGCCCTTGATGAGAATAATCCCGGCGGCACCCCCGTACAGCCGTCCCCAGCACATGCCGTCCAGCACCTTCTGCCGGATTCGGGTCTTTCGTTCCAGCTGAGCCAGCTCGTCCAGATATTCCGGCCCAATGTCGCTTTTTACCTCGTACCACTTGCGTACAATATCCCGCGGAATGGTGGAAACAATATTCTGCGCAATCCAGTTATCGCGGTACAGACTTGTCAAAAGCTGATAGTTTTGCGTCAGCCTCGTGAGCGGGTAGGACGTGGCCTGCATGAGATCCAGCGTTCCAAATCCCAAACGCGCAGCGGGATTGCTGTATGCGTCCGTTGTCGCCACCGCTTTCGGAGGCGTGCCCCTTCTTTTCTTCGCCATTAGATTGACCGCCTCCATTTCGGCAAAATTGTGTTGCAGTAGTACCGTAACGCGTCGGGGCCGTGGTCTTTTTGCTTTACAGGCTTTTCTTCCCCGCGCTCCGCAGCTTTCTCGTCCCATACATAGCTTTGCATTTCCCCTATCAGGCCCTTGCAGGCCCGGTTGATTTT
>ERZ1643249.707-NODE-707-length-36072-cov-14.500736_pt1 | contig 36072 bp, 29 predicted proteins | sample MGYA00579263_ERZ1643249 | MGnify/ENA primary metagenome ERZ1643249 (study PRJEB29033, sample SAMEA4952264) | chicken gut metagenome | biome: Broiler Chicken; feature: Gastrointestinal Tract; material: Caecum | place: Ireland | collected 2018 | study: Broiler...
TGCCCACTTTGCCGGTTGACGCATCTGTTATAAAGTCGTCTTCATAGTAAACATTATTGGCCGGGATGACTGATACTTTTGTCCAGGTGTTGTTTCCTGTCGTTACACCTTCCGGAACCGTTTTCCACTGCCCGAATGCATAATATGTATCATATCCGTTCCAGTTCGTAGTTGCCGGCGTATAGCTGTCTGCTGTTGCTGTCCCATATGATAAGCTGTTTTCTCCTTTGTTCAGGGTTGCTGCAGCAGCCGTAAACTTCTTCATGCCATCCGCACTTAAATTGACCACACTGTTCGGCAGATCCGATGTGGAGATTTCTTTTGCATAATCCACTACATAGGCTTTGCTGGACAGCTGTGTCTGAGGCTGCTTGAAAACGGCAAAAGGCGTCCTCGCATTTGTATTCTCATAAACACCTGATAATGAGTTATTGGTTGAAAGCAGATCATTTGTCACAGCATCATCTGTGGCTTCCACGTTTGTAATAGTAACAATCAGCTTTCTCCCCTGCTTTGCAGCGGTAAAATCACTTTCATCCGGAGTATCTCCATCAATCAGGTACTCTGTGCTGAAATTAAAGCCGGAGACTTTTATGGTATTATCTTCTGTTGTTACTGCAGCATTATAAGTCTGCGGATTTCCGGCAAATACACGATTACCGGCTCTGTCACGCCCGGAATATGTATCCGTCTGAACAGTCACATCTGAATCGTCAGTCAGCACAAATCCTGTATTTAGGATGTCTCTAAGTTCCGCATCACCGGTCAGGGTAACTGTGGTTGTATTTATGCTCTCCTCAATCTCTTCAAAAATATCCGCAAGACTGCTCGTGTTGGTGACAGTTTTGTAATATCCGTTATTGCCGCCACTGCCTAGATTAGTATAGCTGCCAGCAGACGGATAGTTGCTGGAAACACCATTCATGTAGGCATTGGACCGGCCGCTGGTATCCGAAGGATCTGCCCCTGAAAACAAACCGATCGTATAAATCGTCGTGCCGCTGTCTTTTAACGCTTTTGCTGTCCCGACAGCATTGTTGGCAACATTTGACTCAAACGAACTACCATAGGTCGGTTCGCCGTCCGTAAAGAAGACTACTGCCTTGTTGCGGCTGCTGTCAGTGCTATTCAAAATCCCCCGCGCCATTTCCATGCCTTTATCCGCAGCAGTCGCGCCGCCCGGGGTCAAAGCATTGACCGCGCCGGTAAGGGAACCTAAGGAGTCGTCCGTAACCGTGGTCATTCCAGCGATCGTCTGTGTATAATTATAGCCATTCCAATCTTTATCATTTCCAATTGTATTCCTTGTGGTTTCCGAGGCAAATTTTACAATCGCGACACGGTGCCGCTGATCTGCCGCGCCGATATCTGTATTTCTCTCAGCCACACCCGACAGGAATGAATTAACCGCTTCCTTCAGAGCGACCATTTTCTCTTCGGTTCTCTCAATATCGGTATAACGCCAGAGATTCCAGGAGTCATCATCTCCTTCACCTGGGATATTATTGAACGTCGTTGGCGTATCCCATTTTCGGCTTGCATGACAATTATCACAGACATAACGATATCTGCCTACTCCCAACCTTCCTGTCTCTGTCCAGGTGATCGGACTGTAACTGCCGTCAGGGCAATGATGATATGCGTCTTCTGGCGTACGGTATACCTTGTCTTTGACAGATGTCCATTGCTGTCCGCTTACATAGGTAAAATCTTCTTCCATTGAACCTGAAACATCCAGCACCAGTACGATATCCGTAGGCGTCTGCGTCATAACCGTTGTAGACTCGCCGGTGGAAAAAGCCTCCATCTGGATCGTATAAGTGCCGTCGTCCTGAAGAGTGGCTGTCTTGTCCAGGAATAAGTTGGATCCAGGCTCGGTCTCTTCTGCTTCCCTGGGGGCTGCTGATGCATCTGCCGGCGACATTCCTGTCAGCAGCAGTACTGCCAGAGAAGCTGTCAATAATTTTGAAAACCGACTTCGTGTTTTCATATTTTTCTCCTCCTTCTTTACTTGGGGTATGTCCATACGCATGCACTCCGTCCGCTAAATCCAAATTTACCTGGATCCGCTTCCTGGCTGCTGCATGTTTTTGGAATCTTAATAATTATACCACTTGAGAATTTTACCGCCTCATACAAAAGTATTAGAAATTATCCTATTTTTTATTTTGTGTCTGGGCGTTCAGGCTGATTTCACTATTTTTATGTTTTACTGTCCAATTCGGATGATTTGAAGTAAGGTTAATATGGGTAATTATACAGTTTAAAGATTTAGAGGAGGTATTACATGAAAGCTACATTAATTTATGAAATCTGCCAGCAGATGAACAGCCACCTGACCGCCGCTCAAGCTAAGCAGCTGGAAAGAACTCTGCAGCGAGTGTTCCGTCAATTTAATATTCCTGATTATTCAGAACAGATTACCGACCAGGATCAGCACGCCAATGCCCGGCTGCTCAATCTTTTTCTGGCCGCGAAAAAGATTGAGGGCTGCTCAGAAAACACCATTAAATATTACTCCGCCACCCTGCTCAACATGATCAATTTTATTCAGAAAAAAATCTGTGAAATAGAAACCGATGATATTCGTTTTTACCTGGCGCGTTATCAGGAAATCCATCACTCCAGCAAAGTCACCGTTGACAATATCCGGCGTATCATATCTTCTTTCTTTTCCTGGCTGGAGGATGAAGACTATATTATGAAGAGTCCCGTCCGCCGGATCCATAAAGTCAAGACAACTCAGCTGGTAAAGGAAACTCTTACCGATGAAAATCTGGAATGTCTGCGGGATCGGTGCGGGCATCCCCGGGATCTCGCCATGATCGATCTTCTGATTTCCACCGGAGTCCGGGTAGGCGAATTGGTAAATCTCAACCGTTCTGATATTAATTTTACCGAAAGAGAATGCATTGTTCTGGGAAAAGGAGATAAGGAACGCCGCGTCTATTTTGACGCCAAGACCAAAGTCCATCTTCAGCAGTATCTGGCAACCCGCCGTGATGAAAATCCGGCCCTTTTTGTCAGCCTGCATACACCCTGGCAACGCCTTTCTGTTTCCGGTGTAGAACGTTTTCTCACACGGCTGGGAACCGCCTCCCGGGTAAGGCACGTACATCCTCATAAATTCCGCCGGACTATGGCTACTATGGCAATCGAAAAGGGCATGCCCATTGAACAGCTTCAGAAGCTGCTGGGGCATACCCAGATCAATACAACGCTGCACTACGCGCTTGTAAATGAGACGAACGTAAAACTCTCGCATCGAAAATACATCTGTTAATTTTTATTCATTAATTTGTATATATATTCATCTTCTCCAATAATGTGTGGTTTTTGTGCGCTTTTTTTGAATTTATATACTGTTCCAAGAGCAAATAAATCGAAATTTAGCTGATTTGTTCACTCCTTTTTATCACACAATGGTGTACTTTATCCTTCTTGTCATAACTTATTCCCACCATCAGCAGTCTCCCTGTCTTTGCATACTCTTTCAAAGCTCCTGTATATTTTCGTTCCTTTATCTGGGCGATTGCTCCATCAGCATCCTGATCCCATTTCAATTCTACAAGCATTGCCGGATAATCCGAATGCCGGTGCGGAATAAACGCAATATCCGCGAATCCTTTTCCGGATGGAAATTCCCGTATCAGCTGATAATGTCTTCTTGCGCTGTAATATGCGATCGTAATCACACAGCTCAGGGAAAGTTCATTGTGATAAGCAAGGACGGACGCATTGGCTATGTGGGCTTCATCAATTTTTTGCGCTACCGTTTCCGCGTCCCCAGCCAGTGTTGCCTGCAGAAGCTCTTCCGAATCATGAAGCGTTGCGGCAATTTCCGCCCAGTTCCCATCCTCGATGGCATTTTCAAATTCATCCGCCACTTCCTGATTGGGTATAAATACCTCTGCTTTCTCAGGATCATAGGCAAGATATCCCAGATGTACCAGCAGTGTCAGGACGTCATCTCTGCTGTTGATCTCTGTCAGATCATTCTGGAAACGGCGCGTATTGACTCTGCATTTTCCGCCTCCGAGCATCGTGAGGATACTTCTCTTCAGCCCGTCAAAATCCATTTCTATATAAGTTTTCAGGTCTTCGTATGTCTCTGTCTCCGTCCAGTAATTGCCAAATTCCCTGTTGTTCATCGCTTCTACCACGGAATTGGGGCTGTACACAGACGAGACGCCGCTGAAGCAGTATCCGTCATACCACCGCCTGGTCTCCTCAAAGTCCATCCCGTACCTTTCACACAGCTTCTGTACTTCCGGCTCTGTAAATCCCACATACTTAGCGAGCACTTTAGGCCTTACCATGGTATATTCCTTGAAATTGTTTAATGCCGACTGCGTGCCGTATTTTTTGATCGGAAGAATACCGGTAAGATAGGCAAGACTGATAAAGCGCTGTGCCGGTCCTCCTTTAAACAAGCCCCGAAGCAATTCTATATAATTTTCCTGTGATTTCTTATCCATTTTATCTTCACGGAACAAGCAGTCCCACTCATCTATGATAATGACAAACCGGGCGCCTGTCTGTTCGTTTACTTCCGCAAGAGCAACCGGAAGGGACTTTTCATCTGGAGCGATGCAGTCCGGATATCTTTCACGCACTTCCCGGATCACAGCATCCTGAAGCATCGGAACCACCAGTTCCGCCTTTCCAGCATTTACCCGGAACCAGGAAATATCCAGGCAAATAACATCCGAATGATTCATGCGCTTCTCATATTCTTCTGTTTCAGCAATTTTGAGTCCGTCAAACAGAGCATGCGAATCACAGGTTCTGTCATAATAAGCCGCCAGCATCTTCACAGCCATGGACTTTCCGAAGCGGCGCGGACGGCTGACACAGATAAATTTATCCTCTGTCTCGATCACACTATTTGTAAACGCTAAAAGCCCTGTCTTATCTACATAAATTTTGGAATTTACAGACTCCTGAAACGCTTCATTGCCCGGATTTAAGTAGATTCCCATAGAAAAGCCTCCCTTCCGAATGTAGTTTCATTTTACTACATCCGAAAGGGAGGCACAAGGTCAGTATTCTGTTATCTCCCGGCTATTCACCGGACAGATCTTATTATTATCCTCTGAACAGGGAACCAAAGAATCCTGTCACAGCGTCCACCACTGTATTCCAGGCATTCTTCACGGCATTTCCGATTTTCTCAAAGAAGCTGCCGCCGTTTCCGCCAGCGTCATCATCCGGCACTTCCTCTGCCGCTTCCTCCGTCTGGAGTTCCACGGTCTCAGATTCGCCGTATGCCACTTCCACATCGGAAGCTTCTCCGGTCAGCTCATAGCCTTCCGGCAGGATGCCCTCGGCTGCCGCCTGGATATCGGCTGCTGCGAAGGTATGTGTCTCGCCTGCCACGCCGTTTGCCGTCAGGGCTGTGGAAGCGATCTCGCTTCCGGCAGCATCGATCAGGCTGATATTGGCTGTGGCGTCAGCATATACCGGTTCCTGTGTTTCTGACTCAAAGCCAAGGCTCAGGAGGGCCGGCATAAAGTCGGACTCTGTCAGGCTGCACAGCTGAATACCGTTGGAGGCATCTGCTGCCGCACCGGCTGCTTTCACCTTCGTCACAGACAAGATTGCATCTCCTGTACTCTTGTTCGTGATGGTGATGGTTCCGTTTCCGGCTTCATAGAACATATCCGTGCTGGAGGTAATTGTCTGATCCTCCCCGTTGTTCATGCGGTATGTAACCGTACCATTCAGCGCTTTCAGTCCGATCTGGACATCCCGGTTGACACTGAAGGTAACCGCCTGATTTCCTCTCAGGTACAGCTCGTTCTTCGGCCCCTTGTCCAGAAGATCCTGTACTTTCGCTGTCGTCGTATTCAGATTTGCGTCTGTGATCACCGCCGCACCCTCACCGGCTCCTTCTGTGGAATATACCTGTGAAAGCGTCTTAGCGATCTGCTCTGCATACTGCGCACTGGTCTCTGATTGAACGTTCAGCCCTTTCAGCACCTGGTCGCGAAGTTCGATGAAGGACGGGTTTGCCTCTCCATCTGATACATAAGCTTCATTGCCGCCGTCCAACGTACCGTATACACGGAATCCGTCAATGTTGACCGTATCGCCTGTGGCACTTGCATTCGGCTTCATGTGTGAAATCTTCACAGTATATGTGCCGGTCATTCCCAGATCCAGGCTTGCCACCGGTACATTGTAGCCGGTTACTTCCTGTCCGCTGGTCGCACCTGTATCACCGTTTTTCAGGGCAGTGTCAACCTGTACGAACTTCACAAGATTTCCCGCCGCATTGGTCACGCTGATACTCAGCTTTCCGGTCTCTGGTGTACAGTTTGCGTAGATGTCCACGCCTGTACCGCGGAAGGTAAATGTAGCGTTGCCTTTATATACGGTGCTGGTCGCCTGGGTGCCGTTGCTCGGTCCCGCTGCTTCCCCTTTGTACTTGTCGTCCGCACCGTAGACATTGGTCTTGTGGCCGGCAGCCTCCGCAGCCTGTTCACCGCTGCCCTTGCTGATATTGCCGGACCAGTCGCCATCCGTGTACTCTGCGAACCCTTCTTCATAGTATGTAGTGGTAGCCGGTATGATGGCGATACTGTGGGTCATCATCTCGTCTCCGCCATACGTAACCGTTACACCAAGTGTCTCACTTCCGCTCAGCACTGTGGATGGAGTGTAGGTAATGCTCTCCGTTCCATTCACTGTCGCAGTACCGTAACGGGTAACTCCAATCATTACAGACTGGATATTCGCTGGATTCTCCACGATCTCATCCATAGGGATGGTCACCGGCAGCCCAAAGTCCACCACATAGGAAGCGGAGAGTTTGGACTCGTTCAGGTTATAATGGAGGGTCAGTGTCTTTCCGTCCTCGGATATATCTGCCCCCGTATACTCATACAGTCCGCTGGTGTACTTGCCGAACAGCGACGGGATCTTCGTCAGATCCTTCTGGAAGGTTTCTTCTTCATTTTTTGCGTTTACAATATAAGCATCATCACTCAGTTCAAATTCTCCTGGCCCGTCCGGACGAACATTCTCCGGCATCAGTCTGTTCAGGAAGGTTCCCGGATCCTCCGTGGACACGTTTGTCACGTTGATGGGATAATCATAGATCAGACTGTCTGCGCTGTCGTCCCAGTACTGTACGGTCAGGGAATCTTCCGACTCTACGGGTTTTAAGTAGATCAGGATCAGGACCGCGTCGTTAAAGCCCCAGGTACCATCATATCTTCCATAGCGATTTGCATCTCCTGCATAAATTTTATCCTGCAGATCCTGACCGTTGATCACTGGCTCCGTGCCATAAGACTCATCCCAGCAGATAGTCTCGTCATACCAGTAGTTCTGGTAATCCACCCGTTTCTTCTCCCAATCAATGGAGTCATTGGGCCCCCAGTTGCTCTGACTGTTATGATTTGCTCTTTCACCCATCGTATAGGTGATCTTCTCCACCTCGTAGACCTCGTTTACCCCCACACGGATGAAACCAAGGTTTGCCAGGTTCTCCCAGTAAATCAGGGTGGAGTCTGCATAAATCTCATCTTCGGTAGTTGGGTTCATATTTCCGTTGGGATATACAACCGCAAAGGACAGGGCTTTCTGGTATACATCACCGCTCTGGTTCTGCGAATTGCTGGTAGTAAATGCCCAGTCTTTTACGTAGGTATCTACCTCATCGGTTACCGTTGTCTTCTGCAGGTAGTAAGCATTCACCTCATCACTATTCCGAATCGCCGTCCAGTCAATGCCGTCAGCGGAATACTCCCACTGGTCATTCCAGTAACGGAGAAAAGTATAGTCTGTTCCGGACATACTTCTGTCATTCGTTGTGTCTCCGGTCTGATGCAGTCCCTGAGGAAGAACCGTGCCCTTCCAGAAGACAGTCTGGGTCTCATTGTTGGCCCACTCCCACCAGCCGACCGCCGGTACCAGATCCGCAAGGTTCACTCCCTGCTCGAAATAAGCATCTTCCGCCGCCAGTTTTATGTCGCTGACATGCGGAGCATCTTTGTCATTATAATCTGGTTCATTCCTATCCCACACCGGTGACGTGGAGATAAAGAGGTTGATGTTCAGATCTTCCACATTAGAGAGATCCTTCGGTGTAACGTTGATGGTGTAGTGTACATTGCCGACCGTTACATAGGTAGTACCTGCCTGCTTTCCTGTAAAGGTCACCTTCGTTCCGGCTACCGGTTCAGAGGAGGACAGGGTGTAGAGATTCCACTGGCTGCCGGGGTCGGAAGCCGCATTACCCAAGAACTCATAATATCCTGCTGCTGTTGTGCTGGAGCCACCACCAAAATGATTCAAATAGTATTCTCTTCCCCAGGAGCCACTCTGGGAAATTCTCCACATTCCATTGCTGTTTGCAATCGTTACTTCCTCTCTGTTATTTGATAAAGACGCACGCTTGTCTCCAATCGTCAGATACTGTCCATCTGCATTCTGCACATAATATTGATTACTATAATAGTGTGTAATCGTCCACAGATCCGCGCTGTCCGGTGCGGCTACTGTACCATCCAGCAGAAGGCCATTCCCGCTCTTTCTATCCGTCAGCACAGTTCCCGCGCGGTTACTCTCGATCAGATACTGGCCGTTCTGAAGATTTGACGTTACTTTCGTTGCCGTCATTTCCCCGGGAATACCCACATACTCTGCGGAAACATCTGCGATCGATGTATTCAGCTCGTCTCTGTTTACATCATTAGAGAAATCATTGCCACTGATGATGTCTTCTATGGTTTCACCCTCAGCCACGGTGATGGTCTTCTCTACCTTTTCCTCATCCGGTGTAACCGTACCCGGATCATCCGTGTCCTCTTCGGAAGAACCAAATACATCCTGATTATTTGCAGCAAAACTCTGGATCAGCTCTTTCACGTTACCGCTATAGGTATTATAATCAACACTCGGATCATCGCACCAGAAGCAGATCATAGAACCTGTGGCCGCCGGATCGTTGTCGCCGGGCACATCATCGTACTTCGTATTGGCGACGCCGTTCTGCGCGTGTGACAGCGGGAAGCTGCCGGATGTAGCTCCCAGCACATAGTACCACGCGCTGTTAGTATTGATGATTGAGTGCCCCTTACCTGCCAGCGTAGCCGCAGACTGAACTCCCAGGTAATTGCTGCCCCAGCCCGTGGTCCAGTAAGCGATCATGATGCTGGAATCAAAGGTTCCCTGATTCGTTACGCCGTTGTAATAGAAGCCGTCATTAAACGCCATAGGCGTCATGCCGCCGTCCTTCACAATCTGGGCAAGGCTGTTTACATAGGCAATGTAATCATCGTACTGACTGTTGTCCTGCAGCGCGCCGAATCCCATACCGTTTCTGCTTGCATAAATATCATTGGCAAACTCATCACAGCCCATGTTGAAAATGGAGCATCCCTTGCCGCTGAAATAATCTACGTATTTCTTTACCAGCTGCTGGGTAAATCCAACCGCCGTCTCATTCATGATATTCAGTGTACGTGCGGATTTCTGATAATTCTCGCCATATGCCGCGTTCTCAATGCCTACGTGCTCCATAGCATCCACGATAGCATCCATATGTCCCGGTGTGTTCAGCAGCGGGATGATCTCAATTCCCTTTTCGTTGGCATACTGGAGAATGGTATCCATATCACTCTGCGACAGCTCTCCTGCATGACTGTACGCAGTGTTTGCCTGCTGAATGCCTTCTGTTACCTTTGCGCTGTCATAGGTCGTATCGCCAACTGTGACTGACATATCATCTAGCAAGAATCTCAAACCGTCATTTCCTACTGCCAGTTCCAACGCATTATAGTTGGACTCGGCCATAGTATCAATGATGTCCTTGATCTGATCCACGCTGAAATACTTCCTACCTGCGTCCAGGTGGACGATCCGACGGTAGTCGTCGCCTGCCCCGGATGCCTGTTGTCCAGGGCCTTCTGCGCTGACAGTCATTGTCATGCCCAGGATCATGCAGACTGAAAGCACCAATGACAGGACTTTCTTAAGTCGTTTCATTTCCTTTAATCCTCCTTATGATTTTCTCTGTTCTAACTGAAATTTTGCATACTTTTTCATTTCATTCACCATTTCACACAGATACACCGGCACCTTTTCTGTGGAACCGGTCTCCGCTTCCGCCATAGCGGCGCAGGAATGGCACAATAGCTGGTTCGGACATTTACTGCAGATTCCGGACACCCGAAGCTGTCCGCTGACTTCCGTCAGTTCCTTCCACTGCTCCGCAAATGTTCCCCGGGTAACATCCACCTTTGGCTCCGGCATCATGCCGCAGGGGGTCATCCAGCCATCCCAGGTGATCCAAAAGGACGCTTTGCCTGCCCGGCACCGCACCTTCCCGTCTGTCGGGTCGATACAGTTCTCATCCAGCCCCGGCGGCGGTATGCTGCCGCTCTCAATAGCCTCCAGTCTCTTCCAGTAGAGTTCTTCCCCGGACAGGAGCCGGTAACTTTCCAGATTGTACCTGGCAGCCTCCTTGGGGGTAAATCTGCGGTTCACCCCAGCCATGGACGGATCCCTGCGCACCGGCGGGAACATATAGGTATTGACCTCATAGATCAGCCCGCGTTCCTGTGCATATCGGACACATTCTTTCAGATCACAGATATTGTCCGGCGTCAGAGCGCCGTTCAGTTTCACGGCAATTCCCGCTTCCCGCAGCATGGTAATGGCACGGTCCACTCTGGAAAATACGCCTTTCACTCCGCAGAGCGATTCATAGGTGCTGTCCTTTGCCCCGTAGAGCGTAAGATTGATCTTCATAGGAGGGCGCTCCCGCAGCCGTTCCACAACAGCCTCATCGATCATGGAGCCATTCGTATTGATGGAAATCACAAATCCCATCCGGTTCAGCGCTTCATATAGCTTCCAGAAATCCGGATAGAGGAACGGTTCCCCACCGGTCAGCAGCAGGTAGAGCATCCCCTCCCTGCCGGCAGCTTCTGCGATCTCCAGCCATTTCTCAGCCGATACCATCGGCCTCCCCTGATTCCTCACTTCTTCCGCCGTTTTGCGGACATAGCACATCCGGCAGGAAAAATTGCACAGAGGAGACAGCTCAAAGGTACCGCTTAAAGGCACCTTTTTTCTTGCCGCTTTAGAAAACAGCAGATCCGTAATTTTCGGTTCCACATATCGCTCAAAATCCCGCATCGGTCTCTCCTTCTTCCAGCATTTCTCTTACATAGTCCACAGCAGACACCTCCGCCGTGCACCAAAGCCGGTACACAGGGACCTCTTTTACAAACCCCCCGATCAAGGCGCTTAAATCCGATACATACGCCGCATCCCAGCTGTTTACGATCGTTTCCCTGTACAGTTCGGCAAAAGCCTCTGACGGCCCCAGCCTCTCTGCACGGTTTTCCCGGCTCTGTTCCAGAACAAACACGGCCCGGATCCGGCAGCTCTGATCTACGTGATACCCGGAGGACCCGGCATAGGGCGATCCCCATGCGCTCCAGCTCTCCTGTTCTTTTTTCAGCACCGGACGGTCGCCGTTGATCTGCACAGCATTAGCATACCTGCACCAAAGATCCGCCTGGGTGGATTTTCCGCTTCCCGACGGACCGGAAAAAAGGAGCCCGCCGTAAGACGTATCAACGCAGGACGCATGCAGGAGCATCCGCCCCTCTCTCAGCAGGACTTTCTCCCAGCCCAAATGAAAAAACGCGAGCCTCGTATCGCTGAAGCGTTCTCTCACTTCCGGCAAATAAAAGACATAAAGCCGCCTGTTTTTCCAATCATAGGATGTGACGGAGTATGGCCTGTCTCCGTTAAAATGATCGATAAACTGTCTGTATTCCCCGCTCTCATTCCGTATGATCTGATATTCTATATTCTGTTCGACAATCTGCCCCTTCAATTCAGGAAGCTGTTCCACACATTGAAACACACACTGATAAGTGACTTCACCCCGGTTATGTACAAACGGCAGAAAAGAATCCGTGATTCGGACTTCTCCGTCAAACAGCATCTCAAATGTAATATCTGAAAAAGTAATTGCTAATTTCCCGTTTCTCATTTTCAGGAGCGGAACAGTCCATATGCCCCATCGGCATCCGTATAACAGTAACTCTCCGGAACAAACTCGCAGGGACCGTCCAAGAACATTTTTGTTCCGTCCGGCACTCCCAGGTTCCATTCCGGATCCGGATTCGCAATGCAATTTTTCTCATCGCCGGCCTGCAGTTCCCAGCCGCAGTCAGCCACATGCTGCGACAGCGTAAACCGCTCGATGGTGATGCGGGGCTTTTCATAAACCTTCATCCTTTTCTACCTCCTCCTTTTCTCAGACTTTCATGTCTGTACTATTCTTCTCCGCTGTCCTGGCTTACCCGAACAACTGCCGCCTGCCCCAGATAGCAGTCTACCGCATCGACAGATGCGCTCTGTCCCGCCGGAATGCTCGCGATAGGATATGTATATGTGAGACCGCCAAAGTATGCGTCGTCAATCACACAATGGCAGTGGAGAAGCAGATTGCTTAAATCTTCTTCCGAATGGTTGGTCAGGGTCACGGCTGTCTCCTGCACTTCGACAGAAAGTTTATCCGCCATCACCGGGGAGGCGTCCTCAAACTCCGCCGTATCAGTGATCTCCCGGCAGACATCGTCCAGCTCATATATCTGGTTCTCTTTCTCAAATATCATGGCTTTCTGCCCTGCCGGCAGATCCGTGATCTCAAAGGCAAGCTCCGCGCCGTCCGCCAGCTTCACTGTGAACTGTGCAAAAGTCAGATGCTGCTCCGACTGATTGACCACGGTGAGAGCCGCAATATTCTCTCCTTCCATGTTTTCATTGTCCGGATTAAAGCCGGTAAATTGAAAAACAGAATCTATGGAAATCTTTCCTTCTTCCAATTTATAAGGGAATTCTACTGCGTTCACTTTTTCACCGGCGTCATCGCTGTTCGCATTCTGTTCCTTCTGACCTTCCGCCCCTGTTCTTCCGGTATTTTCCGCCGGATCACCGGATCGTTTCTTACAGACAGAAACGCCGATTGCCAAAACAATCAATAAAATCAGGGCGATAAAAATCACCCTGCTCCAGACCGGAAACTTTTTCTTCTTATTTGTATGTTTACCCAAATCTTATTCCTCCCGGAATTTCGATATATATTCCGTCCGCTAAATCCAAATTTACCCCCGCCGCCCGGGCACGAAAAAAGCCCTGAACCACGCTGTTTTCCAGCATGTTCAGAGCTTTCCTCTGGTTCTGTCTGTTCTTCTAAATCGAAATTTACCTGCCTGCCTTCACCATGCACTCTTTCCGGTAGAACGCCACCCCGTACTTCAGGATATCCTGATACCCCTCCTGCCGCAGGGCCGCCGCGTAATCCTGTTTCTCGATCTGCTCCAGGGCCTCCCCGCATTTCTCTTCCAGCCCCTGATAGGTCTTCGACACTTTAATCTCTATAATGATCGCCTTTCCACGCACGCTGGGATACCGCACCAGGATATCCGGCCTGCCGTTTCCCGACTCCCGGTTGGACTGGACAATATAATTTCCGATGTTCTTCAGCAGCCCCACCAGAAAGCCGTGATAATAGCTCTCCTGGTAATCGTAAAAGCTGATGGTCTCCATCAGGTTCTCCGACAGGATCTCAGCCATCTTCTCCGTGTCGCCCTTCAGCATGCTCTCATAAAGAGGGGTCAGTTCCTTCTTTGCCGTCTTCTCCTCGAACCAGCGCAGCACCGCGTTCTTATAGACGTACCGCACTTCGCTGTTGGGGATGGCCATCTCCATGTAGATGGTCTCCCCTTCCTGGCGCTCGCTGATCTTTTTCAGGTAGCCGGTGAAGAACAGGAAGTTCCACAGATTATCCTGGGTGGAGTCCATGTCGTCATAGGTGATGTCCTCGTGGATGGGCTTCTCAATGGTCCCGCCCTCGATCAGCCGCTCGATCTCCTGCTTCACGGAAAGATCCGCGTGCTCCACCAGATTTCTCACAATGCTGTTGGAGCTGGTGTTGGACCAGTAGGGCTTCGCGAATTCCTTTTTATTTTTGTAACAGGAATTTACATAGTTGATCACGCTCCATGGGTTATAGACCTCTGTTTCACCGAACTGGTAGCCGTCATACCATTTCCGTACGGTCTCCAGATTTCCTTCCAGCCCGTAATCCCAGAGCATCTGTTCTACTTCTTCCTGCGTAAAACCAAAATGTTCCGCAAAGGTTTTATTCGTAATAGACACTACATTCAAGTTGTTCAGCCCGGTGAAAATGGACTCCTTGCTGATCCGCAGGCAGCCGGTCACCACGGCGAACTCCAGGTTATCGTTGGTCTTCAGGGCGGACTCGAAAAGGGAACGGATCAGCGCCACCATCCTTTCGTAAAATCCGCTGAAATACGCATTCTCCAGGGGGACGTCATACTCATCGATGAGGAGGATGGATTTCTGTCCGGTACAGGTATACAGACATTCAGACAGGAACTTCAGGGAATCCGCATAGTCATTCTCCGTACCCTTCAGATCCCGGATCCTCTGGTATCTCCCCATCTCCTCTTCTCCCAGTATACCGGCAGCTTCCACCATTTCCCAGTGTCTTTTATACTCTTCCCTGACCGCCTTTTTCAGCATGTCAAACGCAAGCTCATAGGAGTACTGCTTCATGGACTTCAGCGAAACACTGATCACCGGATATTTTCCCATATGCGCCAGATAGCTCTCTCCGGCCTCCATGATCTTCAATCCCTGAAACAATTCAGCAGGATCCTTTTCGCTTTTTTCAAAAAAATACCGGAGCATGCTCATGTTTAACGTCTTCCCGAAGCGCCTGGGTCGGGTGAAAAGATTTACTTTACCCATCATATCCAGCAGTTCTTTAATAAAAAGGGTTTTATCTACGTAGTAATACCCTTTACTGCGCAGTTCCTCAAAATTTTCTACTCCGATGGGCAATGGTGTCCAGCTCATAAAAAACGCCTCCCTTCCGAATGTAATTTCATTTTACTACATTCGGAAGGGAGGCACAAGATTCGTCTTCAGCTGCCCTCCGGCTGATCCTCAAGCACGCCGCCCTGTTTCAGGGTGTCTAAAAATTCCTGTATATCCAAACGCGCTGTTTTTTCATCCACGTCGTATTCTTCCAGCACTCCTTTTACCAGTCCGTCCAGATCTACTTCTTTCTGCAGCAGTTTCCAGAGATATGCCCCGACTTCATTGACCGTAATCAGCCCGTTAAACTTCAGTACGGTTTTTCCGGTGGGGATAATGACGTAATCTCCGGCTATCTCCCGCAGAACAAATTCATCTTGAACTTTCATTCTAATCTCATTTCCTTTTCCATTTTTATCTCTGAGCAATTCCGAGAATGATACAGGTACATTCTACTATATTCTCTTTTAAAAAGCAATCTGCTCAGAATTACAAAATTCTGGTTATTCATTACAATGGCTGTGAATAATTATTTACAATGTGACGTCCAGAACAGCAATTTCCGGAGGGTTATTGAACCTGGGGAATTTTTCCCTATCCGTTCCAAGGCCGCTGGTAATAAAAAGCCGCAGGTTGTCCTTGTCATATAAGCCATGTACGTATTGGGGGAACCACCCCTGATCCCCTCCGTACAGTCCGCCGGCAAAAGGCAGCACCACCTGGCCTCCGTGGTTGTGGGCGCTGATCACCAGATCGATATCCCACACCTGACTGGCGTCGCCGAAAATAAAGCTGTCCGGCCGGTGGCTCATCATGATTTTCAGCCGGTCCGTATCCTGGAATTCCAGGAGAAAGTCCAGTACGTCTTCCGGGGCCGCCAGGGCGTCATTGTTTCCATTCAGCCCGAAAGCATACTCATACATTCCACCCAGGCGCAGCTTTACGCCGCCGACTGTAAGATCCACATACTCCTTTTCCAGGACTTCGGCGCCTGCCTCTTCCAATTCACGGATCAGTTCCGGATGTCCTTTTTCCTCGTATTCCAGTTCATGGTTGCCAAGGGCGTAGTAAATCGGCGCGGTCTCTTTCAGTAATTCGATCAGTTCCAAAGGAACCGAGGCGGAGGAGGAACTTCCATTGAGCATATCGCCCAGCAAAAGAATCAGATCCGGCTCCTGCTCTTTTACTTTTTCTGCCAGCTCCCGGTTGTGCTCCCCGAATTCATGGTCGTGGAGATCCCCCAGGACTGCCAGTCTTACGGTCCCGCCGCTCTGGCCGAATCCTGTCTGAAATTTTCGGACCACCAGCCAGTTGGCAGATACCCAGAAACTGACTGCCAGGTAAATTCCCAGCGCCGCGGCCGCAAGAACCGGTATCCACACAAGTTTTCTTTTTGCCATGCGCGTCTCTCCCTGAAGAGTTTTCCTTTAGCTGTCTTCGGATATTTCTTCCATTCCCAGCAGCGTCCTGGTCTGATTCAGGTACGCGATCAGGTTTTCCCGGGTATAGCCCTGATCCGGATAGAGGGAACCGCTGTAAGAACGGGCGCTGTAAATCTGGTCTGTCAGCTTCTGGAATTCCTCTTCCTGGATCTGAGCGCCGTTGAGATAATACCCCATGCCGTAAACAACCGCGCTTCCCTCCTCCATCAGTTCTTTGGACTGCAGATGCATTCCTTCCCCAAAGCCATCCCCCTGGAGTTTCAAAAGTTCCAGATCCTGGTCTGAGCCGGACCATCCGGTCACCAGATACCAAACTCCGTCCACACTGGTGTACAGGCAGTGCCGTCCGATATCGCTCTGCTGCACATAGCACTCCTCATAGACACAAACCGGGCTGCCGTCCTCCAGCTTCCAAACGTCCAGAGCCGGCCAGGCGCAGTTCTGGATTCCCTGGGGATGGGGCACGGAATAGCCGATTACCAGTTCCTGCGTTCCGTCCTGATCGAAATCCACCAGGTCCAGCAGGAAAACCCCGGTATAATTCGTGACATAACTCTGGGGATAAAACTGCAGCTGCCCGTACTTCTCCTCGTACTGCTCCACGATCTCGGCGAAGGCAGTCACATCGTCTTCTTTTTCCTGAACCGTATCCTCCTCCTGGGAAGGCGGAATCAGATAGAAGGGCTCATCCAGAACCGCGTAGAATTCTCCCTGGTTCCAGGGAAGCTGGTTAAATGCCTCCCCCAGACTGTCTTCATATTTCTCCACTGCCTGATTCAGCGCGGTTTCCAGATCCATATAGGTTCCGTCTTCCGCCTTCTGAACCAGATTCTTGGCGGTCTGGCTTAAAATTTCATTGGCGTACAGTATATTCACCGGACCGTTGGCCCCGGCGTAAGCCTCCATCCCTTTTTCGATCAGGGTCATAGCCAGAGTTCCGTTGTCTCCCAGTCCCCAGCAGGCGGAGGTAAAAAACATGCCTCCCGAAACCTGGGACATATATTTTTCAAAGAACTGGTAATTGATGGCAAACTGGTCTCCGGAGGCGCAGACCGCGCCGATGCTGCCTTCCTTTTTTTTCCGGTCCTGGCTGTACTCCGCTTCTTTCTTGCGTGTAATCTTTTCTCCCAGTACAAAGCAGGCTATTGTGTCCCCATCGCTCTCTGTATAAAGACCGCCGTGCCCTCTCCAGAACAGCCCGCGGAAATTTTTCTGATCCAGGGAGCCCAGGATCTCTTTTAATTCCGTGACGGTGGTGTCATCTCCAAACTCTTCCGTCTGCGTCTCGGGAATCGCTTCTTTTATGGTGTCTCCGGGATTTTCATATCCCGCCTGTTCTGTCAGTTTCAGCCAGGACAGCATATCCACCACGCCGATCCGAAGATCCTGATCCTCTCCGCCGGCATAATAATCTTTAATAGGCGGAAGGTACACGCTGGTGGATCCGTCCCGCAGAAAGAAGGAGACAGAAAATCCCTCCCGGCACATGGCGCTGCCCTCGATGGTGCCCTGTTCTTCCAGGGTTTGGGCGTAAGCGTATACATCCTCCGCGGCCTGCGTCAGGATCTCTTCGTCATACTCAAAACTTTCTTCACCTTCCAGATAGGGCGCGATAATTTCATCCACCTGCTGATGGATCTCCATACAGAGCTCATACCTCTTTGCCGCTTCTCTTTGTATCCTTGCCGGCTCTCCCCACAGAAACTTCCACGACAGAAATCCCGCCCCGGCCGCCGCCAGCAAAACGACGGCGGCGATTACCGGCGCTTTTCTCCTTGAATGATTCTTTTGCTTCGCTGCTTGTGCCTTGGGAAGTTCCCTGCCGCAGCGGGGACAGAACTTTTCTTTTCCTTTCAGCGGGCATCCGCAGTAACCACAATACATAAATCCTCCTGACCGCTTTTCAGCTACTCTTTGATTACTCTTCCTGACGGATCTTCTTTTTTCTCTCTCTTTCCGATATCCCGGTATCTTCCGTAATGCCCGTAGTGTCCGTAACGGCTGTAGCTGCCATAGCGGCCATAGCCGTAGCCATAACGGCTTCCTCCGGCGCTCCGGTCGCAGTTGAAAACATATCCCAACATTTTAATTTTGCTCAGAGACAAGGACTGAATGCCCTCCCGGATTTTTCCCATCTTAGTATAGTCGTAACGGATCACATAGACGGCGGAATCCACGTATCTTGCCATCATGGCCGCGTCTGCCAGCAACTGAGCCGGCGCTGTATCCAAAAGCACTACGTCTGCCATAGAAGACAATTTCTGGATCACCGCCTTCATTTTTTCGCTGCCCAGCAGCGAGACGTTGGTTCCCGACTGACTCTCCCCCGGAAGAAGCAGCAGCTGTCCGTTTTCTACTTTTCTCTCCTTCAGAACATCCTTTACCCGGGCTTTGCCCGCCAGCACTGCCCCCAGCCCCGGATCCCGCTGGGGCATGCCGAAGAAAGCAGCCACCGACGGATTCCGAAGATCGCAGTCCACCAGGATCACCCGCTTTCCATGCTTGGCCAGGGAAACCGCCAGATTGGCGGACACGGTTGTCTTTCCCTCTCCGGGGATCGAGCTGGTAACCATAATGGTCCTGCATTTTTTCTCCTCCAGTTCCCGGCTCACCCGGATTTCCAGGCGCTGCATGGCCTCCCGGTAAGCGCCGGGAGTACGGTCATTCAGCAGGGATACGTAGGTCTGCTCTGTCTTTTTATTCCGCTTTTTCTGTTTTATATAGGGAAGACTGCCCATATCCGGAAGATTCATGTACCTTTTCAGTTTCTCTTTGGAACGGACGGTCTTTTTCAGAAATACGTAAAGGCAGAGGATCACCAGCCCCGCCAGAGCGCCCTGTACCGCCCCTCTCCGGTAGGAACCCCGGACCACGATCTCCCTGCGGGTGTCGGAGGGCACGCCTGTCTCGTCCAGAATTTCCAGGCTGGTTTTTCCCAGAACAAATTCCGCCACTTCCGGATAACACTCGATCATCTTGTGCAGCACATCGTAGGCCATCTGCGCGTCATTGGAGGTCACGGACATGGTGAGAAGATTCGTCCCCTCCTCCGCCTGGGCTGAAACGCTGCCGGGAACATAGTCCATCCCCATCTCCCTGGCTACCACATCCTGCAGGACTCCGCTGGAGAGAATATAGGGAAAAATTTCCGCCATCTGCGTGGCAGTTCCGGAATATTCCCCTCCGGGGCCGGTGACCGCCATAGTCGCGGAGGCCACATACTGAGGTGTGTAAGTATAGGTGGTCCTAAAATACGACACGCCGGCTCCCAGCACAATCAGGGCCAGGATCAGAAGCCACAGCTTTTTCAGTCCGTGCAGGAAATCCTCAACTGCTTTTATAAGATCAATTTTTTCCGCTTCATCTATCTGTCTGCTGTCCGTCTGTTCTACTCTATCGCTCATCTTACTCCCTCTGATTTTCCCCGTACCGGCTGTAATTTCCGTATTTCCCGTACCTTCCATAGCCGTACCGGCCTATGGAGGTGCTGTTTTCAAATGTTTTCACACTGTTCAGCACAACCCCCAGCACCCGGGTGCCTCCGCTGCGGAAGGTATCCAGCGCGTCGTTGATATCCGCGGCATACATAAAATTCTGCCGCACCACCATCAGCACCTCATCCGCGTACCGTGCCAGGAGCTCCGCGTCGCCCAGAACGCCTGCAGGCGGCGTGTCGACAATGATATAGTCCACGATTTTCCTGGAAGCCCGGATCAGCCGGCCCATTTCCGGTTTCTGCAGAATCTCCGCGGAAGTTGAGTAGCAGTTTCTTCCGCCGATAAACAAAAGGCCCGGAATCTCCATGCCGATGGGCAGATCCTGCAGGTTTGCGCTGCCCCGGAGATATTCTCCCAGCTCGTTTTCTTCTTTTACCTGAACCCCCAGAATCAGAAACTGGGAGGGCCGCTTCAGATCTCCATCGATGAGCAGCACCTTTTTCCCTTTCTGGGCGAGGCTGATGGCCAGATTCGCCGCCACCGTAGACTTGCCCTCATTTTCAGAGACGCTGGTCACCAGAAGCACCTGGCTTTTGTGTTCCTCCATCCGGTACTCAACCCGGGCTGTCAGCTTTTTATAACTCTCCACAAAGGAAAAGCCCGCCAGGGGATTGGTCACCAGAAGCGCCGCGTTTTTCTTTTTCCTCAGCATATCTCCGGCCACTTTTGTTTTTCGCTCAAAAGAGATCGCTCCCAGACTTCTGGCATCCAGTTTTTCCTCGATCTCCCACTCTCCCTTCACCGTGTCCCTCATAATGGAACACATACCTACAATCACCGCCAGGGCGGCAAAGGTGAACACAAAGGCCTTTTTGGAAATGCTCCTGGTATTCAGGGGCTGATCCGGCGAAAACGGGATTTCCGGCACCTGGAGGATATGCATCACCGCGTCTCCGATGGAATAGTAGGCCACGCTGGAATAATTGTCGATAATCCCGTTGATAATATCAAAGGCTTCCCTGGGAGAGTCGGAAGACACGGTCAGCGTCAGCAGATTGGTATTTTCTATGAGCTGTGTGTGAATCTCGGCGTCAATCTCCTCTACGCCCAGTTTCTGGCAGAGAACCTCCTGCATGGCATGGCTTTCAATGATTTTCTGCAATGTCATGGCCATGGTATTGGCGGAACTCAGATCCGCGTAGGAGCCGGAGGAAGTTTTGGAAGAAACCGCGAAGGTAGCAGAAGTGGTATAAGAAGGCACATAGCGGATACTTGCCGCCGTGGCGGCCAGCATAGCCGCCGCCAGAGCTCCCAGCAGCAAAACCCACCAGTTCACCAGAATATCACGCAGCAGAATATAGGGTTCAATTCTCTTCGTTTCCAGCAGTCCCGTATACTGATTCTTGTCGCTCATCCTCTACTCCTCCACCACAACGGTCAGCGTCGTCACAGCTGTCACACCCTCCGCCGTGGTATAACTGTAATCCACCAGGTAAGCGCCCGGTGTGTTGTAATCGGTCCGATCCGTAATGGCTACGGAAGCAGGCGTAATCTCCCCGGAAAGCTCCTCGCTGCCGAAGATGTACTGCGCGCTTCCGTGCTGCAGCCCCGCCAGGAGGCTGTAAAGATCAAGGCCCTGCCCCAAAGAAGTGTATACAATATACTGGGACAGGACAGGATAATATTTTTCACTCTCCCCTTCATCCGAGGGATCTGTCACCGTCATCCGCACCGGCACCGCGGTCACGTCTCCGGCGCTGTTGCTGACCTGAACATTCACCGTGTAATCTCCGGCGCCGCTGACGTAGCCGTTTCCCTCCACATTTACCTGGACCGCGTTGGAAAGATCCCCGTCCAGGCAGTCCTGCGCCTGAAAAAGTTCCAGAAACTCCGAGGTGTCCCAGGCCTCCGCCTCACTGAGGCTGAAGCGCAGGGGCGCGTTCAGGGTAATTCTGGGGGAGGTGTAATCCGTGTACACAAGTTCTCTGGACAGGGTGGCCGCATGGCCGGAACTGTCAAACACCGCGTAGTTCACGGTCCTTCTGCCCCGTTCCGTAAAATTTGACATGGACGCCACACGGATTTCATCGGTAATATCGCCGTCCGCGTTGTCCTCCGCGTGAAGTCCCCGGAACAGCTCAGACTCCTCCGCCTCCACGCTGACGGAAATACTGTCCGTATCGCTGGTCAGCACCGGGGGAACTTGATCCGTATGCAGGCGGCTCTCTATCCGGTAACCGGCAAAGACTCCGGCGGAAAGCAGAAAAAAGATAATTACCGCGATTCTCAGTTTTCTCATATTTCTTTCTTATGCTCCTTATACCTGGTAATGATTCTGAAGTCCCGGAAAAGGGATCTGCCGAAAGCGGACCAGATCCAGGTTTCTGCAGATCCGTTCCGGATTCTCATCAAACAGCACCCGCAGATAGTCCGCGGGATATTCCTCCAGAAGCTCCTGCCAGACATCCCGCATCCAGGGGGTTCTGGCATAGGTGCCGTGGGCGTCGCTGGCCACCGCGCTCACCAGATTGTGATCCAGCAGTTCATAGGCGGCGCGCTGGGCGGCACGCCCGAACCGTCCCGCGAAGCTTCCCTTGTTAATCTGCACCCCGTACCCCTTTCGGTACCACTGGTATACAAGTCCCAGGTTCTCCTGGACAAATTCGTACCGCTCCGCGTGGGCGATCACCGGAACCACTCCCAGCTCCGCCACCTTCCCCAGGATCCATCCTGCAAATCCGGGATCCTCCTGAAAATCAAATTCCATCAGAAGATACCGGCTTCCATTCAGGGTAATAATCTGCCTGTCTGCCAGCAGCTCCGGCAGATCCGGGGTGGAGAACACTTCCATCCCCGGCAGGAGCTGTACCGGAATATTCCGCTTTTTCAACTCCTCGGCGGTCCGCTCAAACAGCTCCCAGTATTCATCTCCAAAATAATTATCATACACTTCCGGAATATTGCAGTGGGGGGTGGCGGTTATGGCTGTGGTGCCGCTCTCCGCGGCCATCCGGGCCATTTCCACGGAATCCTCAAGATCCCGGGCCCCATCGTCCATTCCCGGGAGAATATGCGCATGTATATCTATCATCTTATTTTCCTTTGATCCGGGCCGGGAAATCTTTCCTCCCGCCCATTCTGTTTTCACTTGACTTCGCAGTGTAGTATAGCACACTCCCCTGCAAAAATCACTATTTTATCTGTGAATTTTCTTCCGCCGGAAAACGGAGAAAACACCGTACAGCCGGGAGGCCAGAGGACGCAGGGGCCGTATGCGGATCCATACGCGCCCGAAAAATTCCCACCAGAAATTCCCCGGCCGCAGAATTTTTCCCTTCCGTTTCACCTGCACAATCAGGGCAAAAATCTGCTCCCGCCTCAGAGGTCCCTCCACGCAGGTCTGGGCGTCTCCCAGCATATAATATTCTTTCCCCCGGATCTGATAGATCCGGTGCATGACATACTGCCCCGTATCCCGCTGATAGAACACCATATCTCCCCGCCGGAGAGCCCGGTCCGGTCTGGTAAAATAGATCCAGTCCCTCTCATGGCAGAGAAACGGCGACATACTGCTTCCGGCGATGCGCAGGGAAACCACTTTTCCCTCCTCCGCGATTCCCCGGAGGATCGAGACATATTCTCTTGTATCCACCACTCTTTCCTTCATGGCATCCTCTTTTTTCAAACCATTCTGTCAGAAATCCATGGCCATGCGGCTGGATTCCTCCTCGCTGAGTTCTGTTACCCGGGTTTCCATCACCCGGTATACCCTCTGGCACAGATTCAAAACGCTGGGCCGGTGGGTAGTGACAATACAGGTTTTGTTGGGATGCTGCTTCACAATGTTCCGCAGCACCGTGCGCTCCGTGGCCACATCCAGGGCCGAGGTGGCTTCATCCAGCAGCAGCACCGGAGAATTCCGCAGCACCGCCCGGGCAATGGCGATCCTCTGGGCCTGACCCTCCGATAGGCCCCTGCCCCGCTCCCCCACACTGCTGTGGATGGTGTCCGGCATCTTTTCTACAAAATCCCAGGCGCAGGCCACCTTCAGCGCCTCAATGATCTCCTCCTCTGTGGCGTCCTCCTTCACCATGCGCATGTTCTCGGCAATGGTGCCGGAAAGTATGGTATTTCCCTGGGGCACGTAGGCAAAGAGATGGCGGGTCTCCGCGTTCATCTCAATTTCCTTTCCGTTGGCGGCCCGCAGCTTGACTTCCCCGTTTTCCGGCCTTACCAGCCCCAGGATCAGGCGGATCATGGTGGTCTTTCCCTCCCCGGAGGGGCCTACCAGGGCCACAATCTCTCCGGGATTGGCCTCAAAGGCGGAATCGGTGATGACCCGGTTTCCCTCCACATAGGAAAAGTTTACCCCCTCCATGCGGATCCCAAATCCCCGGTCCGCGAACCGGTCCATCTCCCCGCTCTCCGGAATATGCACCTCCCGGGGAAGCTGCACCAGCTCCCGGATCCGGTGGGCGGATACGGAACTGTTCAGAAAAGACGGGATAATGGAAACCACGCTGCTGAAGGCGGAGGAGAGGTTGCTCCTCTGCTGCAGAAACAGGGTCATGGTTCCGTAGGTGATATCCCCGGTCCACAGCCGGAACAGGCAGTAGCCGAAGGCCGCGAACTGAACCACTGTGCCCAGAATGGACATAAAGATATTCGTCTTAATGGAGAACAGATTGTATTTCAGGCTGATATCCTTGAATTTCTTCTGCCACCAGCGCATCTTTTTGCTGTAGTGGGGAGCCACGCCGAAGGATTTGATGGTGTCAAAATTGTAGATGGTCTCCACCTCAAAGGTCATAAGATTACTGCTCATTTCCCGGACCTTTTTGCTGTAATCCCTCTGTTTTTTTATCATAAACCGGGACATCAGCAGCATCACCGGGGCGCTTCCCAGGGCGATCACCGCCATAATCCAGTCGTAATGGAGGATTACAAAAAAGGTGGCGATAAAATTGTATACCGCGATGACAATAGTGGGAAGCCAGCTGATGGCATTGCTGCTGACGGTTCCGATATCCCCGTTGAAGCGGTTCAGGATATCTCCGTTGGAGTAGTGGTTCAGGGCCAGCCAGTCCGCGTCCACGATCTTGTCGAAAATATCCGCCTGAATGTCATTGTTGATGTCAATGCTCATCTTGGCGGTGATCCTGCTGATGATACTGTTAAAGGTCAGGCTGAAAACCGTGCTTCCCACCATAATCGCCACCATAACCCACAGTCTGCTGGTGTCATAGCCGGTAATGATGTCGATCATGTATTTGCTGGCCACACTGCTGACCAGCCCCAGGGAAGTGCTGAAAATGCCCAGAAGCAGATAAAAAAGAATAGCCCCTTTGTAACGGAGGCTGTAGCTGAAGATCCATTTCCAGTCGTCTAAAATTTCCCGAAAGGTCCCGTCCTTCCACCGGGAAATCAGGATGTCCAGTGACTCAAAAGCGGGGTTTTTCGTTTCGTTCTGATTTTTTTCTTCCATATATAATATCGTTCCTCCGGAAAATCCTTAAGGGGCAGCGCAGGCCCCTGCCCGGATTCTTTCTGCCAACAGTATACCTTCCCTGCCCGGCGTCGTCAAGCGTCCAGATTTTGCAAAATTTCCTCCAGACACGCTACTGCCCCCTGGGAAATGCTGCATGCCAGACGGATCACCGGCACCTGGCCGAGAAATTCTTCTATGAGATCCATGGTATGGATGTGATCCGGTGGATTCCATTTGTTGGCTGTAATCTGGGCGTACAGAAGAGGGAATGCCTTTCCCGGCGTCATCCGCTCCCCCTGATTTTCTTTGGCCTGGCTCAGCATGACCACGGCCCGGATGGGAAACGCTTCCTTATGGCAGACCTCGGAGGTGCCGCACACCGGCCAGCCCTGGGCACACCAGCGGCCGTTCCTTTTGCCCAGCAGAGCCCGATCCCCGTTGACGGTCCGGGCTTTCCGATACTTTTCCCAGAGATTGGCCTGGGTCGTCTTTCCGGTTTCTGAGGGCGCGGAAAAAAGAATCGCCTCTCCCCGGTATTCCACATAAGCGCAGTGAAGCACCAGGTTGTCTTTTTTCACCAGCCGCCGCTCCAGGGCAAACAGGGAAGTATACACCGGGTCAATGTGCAGTTGGGCGGTCTCCGCCCTGTCCAGGGTAATTTCCGCCTCATTTTCCCCCGTCTCCCGGTAGCAGGCGTAAAAATTTTTCCGTCCCTTCACTCCGATCAGGCGGCTCTCTAAGGGGCCATCCTGAAACACTGCCAGATCCGGACGCCTGGCGATCACTGTTCCCGCAGGCTCCGGAAGGCTCTCCTCCATCCGCAGCCGGTAGGTATATTCCGGCCGGCTGATTCTCCCCTGAGAGTCATCTACCGTCCCTATCTTAAATTTCATAAAATTCTCCGGGGGCGCCGCCTCCGCCGGATACAGGATCCGAAACACAAAATCACCGATCTGAAATATCCCTTCCATTCTCCATCCTTTCCCGTTCTTTCCTCAGCAGCCGCAGGGATTCCTCCGCGTAGCGGCACATATATTCCGGCACCGCCTCGAAGCTTCCCGCCTCCAGCAGGGCGCTGGCGGCGCAGGTGCGGCAGAGATGCCGCGCCCGGCAGACGGAGCACTTAGAATTCAGCCGGATTTTACCGGTCTCCTCCACGATCCGCTTCCAGGCTTCCTCAAAGCCCAGCTCAAATACAGAAAACGCCGGTTTGTTTAAGATGACGCAGGGCCGCATCTCCCCCTGCCAGTTAATGGTAAAGGAACACCGTCCCGCCATGCAGGCCATCTGTACCGGCGCTTCCTTCCCCTGCTCCGGGCGGTCCGCCTGCTCCACCGCCTGAAGGACATACTGGGGGAACAGCTCCGGCCCCATCTCCCGCTTCAGGGCATGGATTCTGGCTGCGGCCGCTGCCTCCGGCTCCAGGCGGGACTGCGGGTCGTAGGGAAGGGACCGCTCCCTGACCGCAGGCAGCATGTAGGTGTCCACCCGCACCGGCACTCCCAGCTCCTGCTCCAGATCCAGGAGCCGGTCCAGATCCTTTTGGTTGGCCGGGGTAAGGCTTCCCCCCACCTTCACATCCACCTCCTGCTCCCGCAGAAGCCGGATGCCCCGAAGGGTCTTTGCGTACCCTCCGGGATAATGGCACAGGCGCTCATAGGCCCCGTCGTCCGCCCCGTAAAGAGTAATGTTCACCCGCCGGGGCTTGTATTTTCCAAAAAAGGCCGCCAGATCCTCGTCTATGAGAGTGCCGTTGGTGTTGATGGTGAGGATCATCCCCATCTGCCGCAGACCCAGGTACACCTTTCTAAACTCCGGATACAGAAACGGCTCCCCTCCGGTGAGCAGAAGAAACAGTACGCCGGCCTCCTTCATCTGGCGGCCGACCTCAAGCCACTCCTCCGCAGTGCGCAGCCGCCCCTGCGCCTCCATCTCCCGGCGGCTCAGGCGGACATAGCACATGTCACAGTTCATATTGCAGAGGGGCAGCAGCTCAATGCTGCCGTTGGCCGGGGTGCGCACGCGCTTGGCCCGGTCCAGAAGCATACGCTCCAGGGTGGTGGGGTTGTCCAAAAGTTCCATAGTTCCCTCCTTTTTGGGTTAACGCAAAATAGACCGGAAAATCCGGTCTATTGCAGTTGTTCGGTTATGTATTATGATTTCGCGGTTTCCCAAGAGTCCATATCAAGATTTGTGGTACAGTGGATGTTATTTCCATTTTCTCCACGCCAGATAATAACTGGTTCTGACTTTCCAAGAGGCAAACCTATAAAATTCTTTTTCAAATAGCCATTTATAAAATCATCTGTTGTACTTGCCTCATGCGTTTTGCCACAACGCGCATAATCGCCAAGGTAAACATCGTCATCTGTCCCCATAATACCATCTTCACCATTTGTATAAACCGCGGATCCTGTAAGTCCTGTCCAATGGGCATTGCAAACAAATTTATAAACCTTGTTTTCATCCCCGCACGCCGCCACATACTCATTAGCCTCAAATTTCTGTACCACCGTCTGGGGTCTGCACCAAACTCGCTTCATTGTTTCTCCTCCCTTAATAAACCATATCTCAAATATTCTCTGATAAAATCCTTTATGCCCTGCTCCATCTCACCTTCAGGGTCGGAATACTCTTTTCTTGCCTCAGCGATTGCCTCCTCCTGGGCTCTGGGTTCCTGAAAAAATTTCCACAGGAAACTGCATGTCTCGTTCAGGGAGATCACGCTGTTTTCAAATACTCCCGCTTCCCCGATGGGAACCAGCACAGTCTCGCCGGCCACTTCCCGCAGCAGAAAATCCGGATTGGCTTTAAAACGCCGGACGCCTTCCGCTTTTGTTTCTTTCGAAGGATGCTCCAAAGATTCCGAACCGGAGAAGGTCTCTGGCGCATTCACGTTTCTCTCCACGGTATGCCTCCTCATGGATTCACTTTTACACATCCTATTCTACACAATTTTTGAATCTTGTCAATACAGGATATTACAGATATTTCACCTTTTTTGTGATTCTCTCAGAAAAAGGAAAATCATTCCAGATTTACAGACGGTGCTGTCCGCTCGTGCCAGCACGGCGGACGTCCTCCGGGCGTATCGCGCAAAAAAGGAGCGCCCGCAGAGATGGGAATCTCTATACGGCACTCCTTTGTATTTCTCACAGGCACTATAAACACCGGCTCAGGAACGGTTGGGATGACCCGCGGCGGTGGCAAATACTGTACCCTTATGGTTCCATGTTCTTCCGTCCGCAGCCCGAGTGGTCCAGTAGATGACATCCCCCACTTTTACCGTTGAGACATTTCTTTCCTGGCTGTAATTCGGATCCGAAAAAATCGTACAGTTCAGATCGCCCAGGCCGTCTGTGCCTGTCTCGATCATAGCGTCCGCGATTCCGTCATCATTGTAATCAAAGATTACCTGATTGGAGGAATTTCCGCAGTGCGCAGAGTCATGGGTGACACCATTCCAGTAATCCCCCTGCCTTTTTTCATAGTCGTTGGACCAGCTGACATCACAGCCTACGCCCCAGCAGGCCGCCACGTACTCATTGGCCTCAAATTTCTGCACTTCTGTTACCGGTTTTACCCAACTTTTCATTTTCATCAACCCTTCTTTCCATACGGTTCTTCCCTGCGGTCCGAACCTGCAAAACCTCTTTGCTGTCTATATTTTACTCCTCTGCGGGCGATATGGCAAGCGCCCGTCAGAATACGCTACTGTATAATCTTATATTTCTTCATGAGATCCACTCTCCGGCTGCCGATCTCCAGGCTTTCTCTGGCATTATTCCCTCCGGTTTTCCGGATCTCCTTCACATAGCTTCCCAGCCGCAGAATCCAGGCTGCCGGCAGCAGGAAGGGATACTGTTTCAGATATGTATATTTTCTCTCCATATATCTCCGGTCCGGGAACAGGGACTGGGCTATGGAAGCTCCGGCTTTCTTTCCCTTCCGGCTCTCGCTCACCGCCTGAAGGGTGATATTGCTGCTGTGCTTCCGGCTGAGGCTGGAATCTCCGAACACACCGCCTTCCAGCAGATCCTCCAGCAGATCCTCTCCGTCCGCCGCCAGGGAACTCCAGCTTTTGGGGAAACATGCCCTGACCGGATCAAAATCGAAATATCTTCTCCCGATATCAAACAGGGAGGCGGCAAAGACATCTCCCCGGATCTCTCTGCATTTCTCCAGCACATACTCCCAGTCAATCTCTTTTCCATAGGTATCCGCGAAAATCACGATATCGCAGACCTGACGGACGCCGAAGCCGCTGTGGAGAAAATGCTTGAAGGCGTGGAGAATCAGATACAGAAGATGATCGGTATGGCACATAGTATAAATCCCCACGCCGTGGATCTCTTCCCGGATTTTCCTCTGAAAAACATCTTTAAAATAATCATTCAGCTTCCCGTAGGCTTGTGACTCTGAGGGAAACAGTTCTTTGTGCAGTTCAATATGTAAGGCTCCGCCCGGAAGGAAATAGGGCACCTCTCCCTCCTCTTCCGGATCCTTCTGGGGTTCTGCCGGCATCAGGCCGTTCTGCTTAAAAACCTGGCCGCAGTCCCGGAACTGCTCCGCCGGGATCAGCACATCCTCATCCCCGGAAGCCCGGTAATCCGGTTCCCGGTAGAGATTTCTGCAGACAATCCCCTTTACCACCAGAGGCGTCAGCCCCCGGTCCAGCAGCCGGCGGTAGAGCTGCAGAAACTCCTCCGTCTTTCTGCTCTGAACCATTACCTGGCGGATCACCTGCGCCTTATAGGCCTTGGCCGTCTGGGGCGGACAGGCCGCGAAAGCCGGACACTGATAGACTGCCTCATAAATCATAGGCAGGATCTGATGATACCGGGCCAGGCGGAACAGCTCCTCCCACCGGGCGGCGTCCATCCCCTGATCCCACAATACTTTCTCCCCCTTCAGGAAGCACCTTATGGCTTCCAGAAGTTTCCCGCTTACCGTACTCTTTTCCATATGTACCCTTCTTTACCAAATCTGATCTGTTTTCTCGCAAGGCGTCTCATGCACGAGTCCGGACAGAATGTCCTCAATGGTATTTTATACTAGTATTGCTATATTTTTCCAGTACTTTCGTTCAAAAAAATACGGTTCCCGCCGGGATAATTCTTTTTTTACTCCGAAGCATTTGTATTGTAGCACTAAAAAAAGCGGATCGCCTCATACTTCAGTATGAGAAAATCCGCTTTTTTTGTGTATCGGAAACTTCCTGTTTATTCCACCGTCACGCTCTTGGCCAGATTCCTGGGTTTATCTACGTCCAGGCCCTTGGCCACGGATACGTAATATCCGATGAGCTGCAGGGGAATCACCGCCAGGGAGGCGGTAAAGTGAGGATCGGTTTTGGGAATGTAGGTGACAAAATCCGCCGTATCCTCGATACTGTAATTGCCGTAGGTGGTCAGCCCCATGAGATATCCGCCCCGGCTCTTGCACTCAACCAGATTGCTGACTGTTTTTTCGTAAAGCTCCTGCTGGGTCAGCACACCGATGACCAGAGTGCCGTCTTCAATAAGGGAAATGGTACCGTGCTTCAGCTCCCCGGCGGCGTAAGCCTCCGAATGGATGTAGCTGATCTCCTTCATTTTCAGGCTGCCCTCCAGGGAAATGGCGTAATCAATGCCCCGGCCGATGAAAAAGACATCGTGGGCTGCCGCCTGTTTAGCCGCGAACCACTGGAGCCGCTCTTTCTCCTCAATGATCCGGCGGATCTTGCCCGGCAGGGTCTCCATTTCAGCGATCAGTCGCTGATATTCCTCTACCCCGATGGCCTCCCGGGCCATGGCTGTCTGAATCGCCAGGCCATAGCAGGCGATGAGCTGGGTGCTGTAGGCCTTGGTGGTGGCCACGGCGATCTCCGGACCTGCCAGGGTATAAAAGGTGTTGTCCGCCTCCCTGGCAATGGAGGACCCCACCACATTGACAATGGCCAGAGTCCGCAGACCCGCCTCTTTTGCCCTGCGCAGGGCCGCCAGACTGTCGGCGGTCTCCCCGGACTGGCTGATGATGACCACCAGCCCCGCCGGATCCAGATTCATATGCCGGTAGCGGAACTCCGAGGCCAGTTCCACCCGCACGGGAATCCCGGCCAGATCTTCCATGACGTACTGCGCCACTACGCCCACATGGTAGGCGGAGCCGCAGGCCACAATGTAAACCTGGCTGATTTCCCGCAGAATCTCCTGGGTAATGCCCGCCTCGGACAGATCAATGGCTCCGTCCTTTACCATGGAGTGAATGGTATCCTCCACCGCCTTGGGCTGCTCATGGATCTCCTTCATCATGAAATGCTCAAATCCCGCCTTCTCCGCGGCCTCGGCGTCCCACTGGATTTCTGTCCGCTCCTTCTGGATCTCCTCTCCGTCCAGATTGTAGAAGGTCACTTCACCCCTGCGTAGCCGTCCGATCTCCATATTGCCGATGTAATAGACATTCCTGGTGTATTTCAGGATGGCAGGCACATCCGAGGCCAAATAGGATTCCCCTTCCGTCACTCCGATGATCATGGGGCTGTCCTTGCGGGCCGCGTAAATCTCCTCCGGATAATCCTTAAAGAGCACTGCCAGGGCATAGGAACCCCGGATCCGCACCATGGCATGGTTCAGCGCGTCCACCGGCGTGCCCAGATACTTTTTGTAGTAATAATCGATGAGTTTTACCGCCACTTCCGTGTCCGTGGAAGAGTAAAACTGATAGCCCTTCCGCAGCAGTTTCTCTTTCAATTCCTGGTAATTCTCAATGATGCCGTTGTGAACCGCCACCACATTGCCGTCATCGCTGCAGTGGGGATGGGCGTTTTCCACGGAGGGCTCCCCGTGGGTAGCCCAGCGGGTATGGCCGATGCCGCAGCAGCCTTTCATGGCCTGGCCGCCGTTGGTCTTTTCCTCCAGCACCCGCAGCCGTCCTTTGGCTTTGACAATCTCTGTCTCCCCGTCTCCGTCCCGGACCGCCAGTCCGGCAGAATCATATCCCCGGTACTCCAGCTTCGCCAGACCCTCCAGAAGAATGGGGGCCGCCTGCCGGTTTCCTGTGTAACCTACAATTCCGCACATATTATGTATACTCCTTTATCCTCTCTGAAATCCCCGGAGCAAAAAGCTCCTGTTTCTATCTATCTTACTGCAAAATACCGGGATTATGAAAAAAAATTTATTTTTCATGTCCCGGTGCTTCTGATGGTTCTATTATAGCGGATTTTCCGGGGCTTGCAAGAGGAATTTAGAAACTGCCGACAGGAGCAGCCCCATGGGATCTCTCCGCCGCAGCCGCTCCTGTCACTTTGCATCACTCGTTAAAATAATAGACAATATTCCGTACAATGTCTTCTGTTCCCAGCCCTCCGGATTTTGAGACAATCTGAATCGGATACTTTCCGCCAATCAGATCGCTGATCACCGTCCCCGGCTCGATTTCATGCAGAGGACGAACCCCCGCCGCCCGCATACTTTTGATAATCTCCATAAGGGTATCGCCTCCGAACACTGCCAGAATATCAATTTTTACTTTTTCTATAATTTTGCAGGCCATTTTCCCCAGCATTCCGGTCACCAGCATCCGCGCGTCCTCATCGCTTATCCCGTGATCCGCCGCGTATTTTCTGGATTTTTCCATGGCCTCTCTTCCGGCGGTTGCTTCTATGGCTACCAGCCTGTGTTCGCGGAATTTTTCTATAAGGTTCTCGATAAACTCCCGGCCTGTTTCTGTATCCAGATATTCATTTACAAATTTCGCTTCATCGCTGAGATTAAATACCGGAAATCCCCGTTCTCTGGCTTTTTGTATCTGACGTACAGTCACTTCATGGATACTTCCGGAGATCAGCAGAATTTTTTTTGTCTCTCCTTTTTGATTATCTTTTCCCAGCTGCAGTATATTGATGTTGAAATTACACCTTACGATATGATTCGAATTATCAAGACGCCGGAACATGTGCAGGGCCGTACTGCCCTTATGGGATATTCGAATATCGTGAACTGCGCCAAATCTATCTGCGAAGTTTTAGAATACGATATTGATATGTTTACTATCTCCAGCGAAGATGAGGTGGAACGTGTTCTTCTGGAAAAACAAAATAACTCTGTATTCTGTCAGAGCATCCTGGACAAGTCCCCCTGTCTCATTTACGCAACCGATAAACAGAATCAATTAATATACACCAATCGAAAACCGGAAGACAGGACTGCTCCTTCCCTGGATTTTGTACTGAGCCATTTTCATCCCGAAACAGAATCTTCTTCCCTGCTTTCCTTCAGCGATGGCCTCTGGCATCTGTACTGCGAAAATCTTCTGCTGAACGGCAGACGGAATGTTACTGTCTACTATTTAAACAGAACGCAGTTTTCTCGCCCGGCTGAAAAAATCCCTCTTTCCGTCATTCGGGAACTTCCCTCCGATGTGGCTGGAAAATTTTACAGCGATTCAAATCCAGGTTTAAATATGCATTCCAAGTATAGACCTATGCCCGAAGCAGACATTCTGTGCTTCTGTCAGGCGAAAACGGAGTCGGCAAAAAGACCGTGGCATACTATATCCATTCCAGCCGGCAAAGTTCCGGAAAATCCGTGCCTGCGTGAGATCATCCATACGCTGGACGGAATTATGGGGCTACTGATCAGCGACTTGAACATTCAGCTGGGCACACAAGTAGTAGGATTCCGAAAAAATGCTCTGGAAGCGCTAAAACAGTATCCCTGGGAAGGAAATTTCCCGCAGTTCACCCATGTTCTCCGAAACTTGATTCTTTTTTCTCATGGCGCCTATATTTCCGCGGAGGAAGTGAACGGGGCTCTGGCCCGGGAAAGAGAACAGACCCAGAGCACGCTGACCTACGCTCTCTCCCTGAACGGGACCCTTGACGAGATTACCGACCGGATTATTATGAAAGTACTTCAGGAAGAAGATATGAATCAGACAAAGGCGGCCAAGCGGCTGGGCATCAGCCGGGCTACTCTTTGGAGACGAATCGGGCATGGAATCTGATATGAGATTTCTGATCGGATAGGGGGGCTTTCCTCCCCCCTTGTCCGATCTGCGCAATACGGCACGCTGACTGCTGACTTCTTTTCTATAGATTTTCCTCCAACTCCTCCAGGGACGGCACTTCCTCCGACAGATCTTCCTCCCCCAGCTCATTGATGACCGTTTTCCCCGCCCGTCCATACTGGTAAAGCTGATCCAGGAATTCAATGGCCGCCCGGATCTTGGTCCGCAGCAGATAACCTCCGGACTGAGTGGCTTCCAGCAGGGCGGATACCGGCAGTTTTGGCTCCCAGTCATAGGCTCTGCCGTGGAAATCCTGGATTTTCCCCAGTATCTCGTTGATTTCCTCCCGGGTCAGGGGCAGCAGCTGAGGCGCTCTGCACAGAAAGTCCAGAACTCGGCGCACGGTGTCTTTATCCGGAATTTCGGCAGTCTCCAGATTTTCATACTCATGCTTGCCCTCGATCACATCCTCTGTGTAGGAGGCGCTCAGGGCAAAGAGGGTGAAGGTGGCGGCAGGAGCCTTTTCCGGAAAAAGAAATTCCGCCATGTTTTTGTAGGCTTTCAGCCGGGCTTTCTTTCCCAGACGGCCCATCAGTTCCGTCTCATCCACCAGGATCACCCAGCCATGGTATCCCATCTGCAGAAACAGATGGCTCATAAAAGAAAAGTAATCGCCGCAGTGTTTTGTCTTGGTGAAATTCTGGTTGTATTTCACGGTCTCGCTGAAAATCCGGCGGTAAATCTTTTTCAGCGGAGCGTTGGCCACAAAATCCCCCTCCAGGTCCGCCTGAAGCAGGAATCTTTCATCGGGATCCTCCGTATTCAGGTAAGAGCGGAAGAGATAATACAGCTTATCTGTTTCCAGGCTGCGGGCGGCATAGAGCAGCATCTCGCTGGCCGCCGGGCTGTTGGCGGAAAGCTTTTCCAGCTCCTGGGCGATCCCCGGCTGCAGTCTCCGGGGCAGATAGGTATTCTGCATGATCCGGCTGTAGATCAGGTACAGCTTGTCCATGGGCGTCTCTTTGCTGAGAGACAGAAAGGAAACCACCATATTTTCCTGGTGGGCCATGTTAAATACCGTATTCAGAAGATGGGTTTTCCCCTCCCCGTATTTTCCGGCGATGACCATGCCGCCGGCTTTTCCCTCCTCGCTGACCAGAGCCAGACGATCCGCGATTTCTTTCATAATCTTTGGCCTGGCGTCGGAAAAATACTGTCCCACCGCCCGGGAAGGTACGCCGGAACGCAGGGCTTCGATCATATGTCTCGCTTCAAAATCATACATGCTCTTCCACCCCTTCCATCGCATTCTGGATCAGCCGGATCACTCCCGCGCTGCCTGTTTTTGACTTTTTGAGAATCTCCGCGGCCTCCTCCTCGTTCAGGGGGCGGATGGGCGCTGTCCGGGCCTGCTTTGCCAGGCTCCGGGAAATCTCCATAACAGTTTCCGCCGTATATTCCTGGGCAGCCAGACGGTCCAGATCCACCATATCACCGAAGCGGTTGAGCCGTTCTCCCACAATCTCATTCTGGATGCGCATCCAGAGCGCCTGATAGGATTTCAGCCCGGCGTTTTCATTGTCCAGCAGTTCCCGGTCAAAGGCGTAGACAAACATAATATTTTTCATGGTATCAATATCGTCGATGAGCTGGCGGATGCTCTCATAGGTGTCCTCCCGCTTCATCTTGGTATAGTGGACCGCCTCCAGACTGGAGCGGCTCACCAGCATTTCCAGATCGTCCACCGCCGCGAAAAGCCCGGAATACCTATAGTGGCTCAGTTCTTTCCTTTTAAATATGCAACAACTTCAGAAACACATAACTTAGGCGGAATTGC
>ERZ1643249.710-NODE-710-length-36026-cov-6.661672_pt1 | contig 36026 bp, 26 predicted proteins | sample MGYA00579263_ERZ1643249 | MGnify/ENA primary metagenome ERZ1643249 (study PRJEB29033, sample SAMEA4952264) | chicken gut metagenome | biome: Broiler Chicken; feature: Gastrointestinal Tract; material: Caecum | place: Ireland | collected 2018 | study: Broiler...
CATCTATTAAAATAATAGATGTACAAGATCGGGGGCGGAATACAGAAACAAATGAGCAGGGAAGAACGGCTTATCCAAGTTGCGATCCTGAGCGGTAATAAAAAGATCTCGGGTATTTTAAAAAAATTTTCCGAGAACTGTTGCAGGACAAAGGGAACCCCGTGTCGTTGTACCGTCTTTTCGGATCTTGATTCATTTTCGGCAGCGCTGTACCCGGAAATGTACACCGTTGTATTCAGCGGGTGTGCCGGCAGGACGGAAACGCTTGTTCTTCTGCGGAAAATAGTCCCGCGTGCAAGCATTATCCTCGTTTCCGAAGATGTTTCCGCCGCCATGAGCGGATATATGATCGAGGCTTCGGGGGTTTTATCAGTTCCCGTCGGTTACGATCAATTTGTCTGTGCGTTTGAGCGGGCGTGCTGTCGCGACCGAAAGGAGAACGGCAAGAGCCTTCTCATAAAAGAGGGGGGAGAGTATTACCGCGTCTACACCAAGGACCTGAAGTTTGTGGAAGTGAGCGATCACTACCTCATCTATCATTTGTTCGACGGCACTCTTACAATGCGCGGGCAACTGTGCGGAGTGGAAAAAGGGCTGGAACAGGCGGGGTTTTACCGCTGTTCCGCGAAGTATATGGTAAATCTGCGCTATATCGAATGCCTCAGCCGCAACAGTGTGCGCGTCGGCTCTGTCGAGATCCCCGTCTCGCGGCACAAGAAGAAAGAGTTTTACGGGCGGCTGAGCGGCAGAAGTCGGAGAAAGGTATCTAAGAGCGAAGGCGCACCGTTATCATGATTTGTGCGGAGAAAATCCGTATAAATAGAAATTCGATAGGAGGAGTAAAATGAAGAGCAAAGCAATCAATCGTGGTTTTGCAAGGCTTGCTGCAGGTTTGCTGGCGTCCGCGCTGGTATTCACAGGCGCAGGTTTAGCATCGCCCGGCACGCTCGGCGCAAACGCCGGTGTGCTTGATGCTGCGCAGGAAATGTACGAATCGAAATACAATTCGTACATGGACACCGTGAAAGCGAGCAGCGAACTCAACATCGAGATCGCCGGCGAAGGTTTTGTTTTGATGAAGAATCAGAACAAGGCACTTCCGCTTGCAACGGGGGAGAGGAACGTGACTGTCCTCAGCGCGTTCATGGAGTATGGCGGAGGCGGTTCGGGCGCACAGGGTGTCCCGACCAACAGCACGATCGCAGCGCAACACGACTGGATCGGAACGTCGGAGAAGACGGTCTATGAAGGCCTCAGATACAATGAGGATGACGGCTTCTCGATCAACACCGCGGCGGAAACGCTCGTCGGGACCAAGGGTATCGGCATCGACGAGAAAGGCGACGCCGCCGATTACAAATACATGGAACTCAATGAGGCAGGTACTGTCGAGTTCCAGGGCAACAAGTACAACTATGCGGCTGACAACTTCTTCGCGTCTGTTGAAAATTCTTTCGAAGAGTACAACACCGCGATCATCACGATCAGCAGAACGGGTTCCGAGTTCGTCGACAACCAGTCGCACGATGTCGAGGGACATGCCGATGTCACCGATCACTACTTCACCCTGACGGATGCGGAAGAATCCCTCCTCGCATACGCGAAGTACCAGAAGGAGCAGGGCAAGTTCGATAAGATCATCATCCTCCTGCAGACCCCTGCGGTCATGGAGATCGCCAACATCGTCAACGATGCGGACTTTGACGCCATCCTTTGGCTGGGTACGCCCGGCTGGAACGGCAACCTGGCGCTCGGCGGAGTGCTCTCCGGCAGAACGAATCCCTCCGGCCGTCTCGTTGACTTCTGGATGAACGATTTCTACACCGATCCCACCATTTATAATGCGCTGGGCTACACTGCTGCAAACTATGCCATCAACGGCGAGCAGGTCACGGCGGGCCTCAACGGTTCGGGCGGCGGCGGCAGAAGCTCCGGTGACGGCAGCAGCACGGTCCATATGCTGATGGATCCCGAAGTTCCGAACTATACCACGAACAGCAGTTACCATCTCGCCATGGACTACGCCGAGGGCATCTACATGGGCTATCGCTATTACGAGACCGTGTATGCCGAGCTCCTGAAGGCGACGGATGCGGAAACTGCGGACGCTTGGTACAGCGCGGCGGTCGCGTTCCCTTACGGGTACGGCCTCTCCTATACCGACTTCGAGTTCAAGAACATGCAGGTCAGCACTTCTTCTCTGACCGATGCGAACAAAGAAGCTGACATCACCGTCAAGGTCGACGTCACGAACAAGGGCTCGGTCGCGGGCAAGACGGTCGTCCAGCTCTACAGCACCCCCGATTATATCGCGGGCGAAGTGGAGAAGGCTTCGGTCAACCTCGTCGGCTACACCAAGACCCCGATCATCGCCGCAGGTAAGACGGAGAAGGTCGAAGTCAAGATCAATGCAAAAGATCTGGCTTCCTTCGACTACAACGATGCGAACAAGAATGAGCATTTCGGTTACGAGATCGATGAGGGCAATGTCGTGCTCAAGATCATGGAGAACTCGCATGAGGAACTCCTCAGCTCGACGCTCACCGTCGCGGCTGACCTCAAATATGAGCAGGACGACGATCCTGAAACGCCCAACAACATCTATTCGCAGACCGGCAATGCATGGGAACTCTACAATACCCTTTCCAGCAACTGGCTGCTGAACGAAAAGGATCATTACCTGAGCCGTCAGGACCTCATCGACGGCAAGGAAGTCGCGCTCGAGATGGATTGGGAGCCCGGTGACCCGAACGATCTGCAGCTCCAGCTCGGCTATCTGCTCGACGGCAACGACAACAGGACCTTCAAGGAGAAGGCTTTCCGCGCCATCGACAACCAGCACATCTCCAACAACAGCGGCGCGCCCGCCAATGCAGGCACGGCTGCGTTCGATTATGACAACCGCCTCACCGCGGCGATCGAGACCGATTATCAGAATCTCTGGGTCAAGGATGCAGACGACGTCGCAGGCTGGAAACAGGGCACGGGCGTGAAAGGCGCCAACGGCATGTATGAGATCACGCTGCAGGATATGAAGGGCATCGCGCTCGACGATCCTCAGTGGAAGACGTTCATGGATCAGTTCACCTGGGATGAGCTCACCGCGCTCGTCACGAGCGGCTCCTTCTCCACGGCAGCTGTTCCCTCCGTCGACAAACCCAGGACGGTCGATCCCGATGGTCCTAACCAGTTGAAGAACGGCGTCCTCGCGGACGGCACCTCCGTCGTCGGCTGGGGCTGGGTCGGCGCTCCCGTCATCGCTTCCACCTGGAATGCGGAGCTCGCGTATGAGCAGGGCATCGCAGTCGGCAACGAGTCCCTCTGGATGAACGTCAACGGTTGGTACGGCCCCGCGATGAACACGCACCGCAACCCGCTTGCAGGCCGTAACTTCGAGTATTATTCGCAGGACGGCGTCCAGGGCGGCATCATCGCTTCCCACGTCATCAAGGGCGTTACCGAGATGGGTATGCATCCCTACATCAAGCACATCTTCCTGAACGATCAGGAGACCAGCCGTATGGGCACGATGACGTTCGCGACCGAGCAGTCGATCCGCGAGATCTATGCAAAGGTCTTCGAACTCTGCATCACCGACGGCAACGGCAACGGCACCATGTCCGCGTTCAACCACATCGGTCTTGCGTCTTCGTGCGGTTACGCGACTTCCATCCAGCTCTATGAAAATGAGTGGGGTCTGGACGGCGTGTCCGTGACGGATATGTATTCCGAAGATACCCCTGCATGGAACGGTGATACGATCGTCCGTGCGCATACCATCCCGCTCGGCAGATCCACCGCCTTCACGAAGGGCGTATGGAAAGACGGAATGGTCTACATCGATCAGGCACAGGCAGACGGCACGATGAAAAAAGAAGTCGCAAGCCCGACGCAGTGGTTCTGGACGCGCGACACGGCACAGCGCATTCTGTATGTCGTCGCCAACGGCAACGAGATGAACAACGGCTTCGAGTCGAAGGCGTTCGTCGACGGCAAGCCCGAACTCGAAGTCGATGTGAATACGGTGGTCAAGGACTATGAGATCATCACCAAGGCTGAGCTCGAGGCGATCCCCGCGATCAACGGCGCGTTCGGCGATGCGGGATTTGAGATCGTCTCCGCAAGCGTTCCCGAATACATGCGCGCGGAAGTGAAGGACGGCGCGGTCATCCTGAACGGATACATCACCGAAGCCAACAACTACACCATGACGGTGAAGGTGAGAGGAAACGGCGGCTTCGGCTACATCGAAGAGGACATCGAGCTTGAGATCGTCGCCCGTCTCGCTGAAAAGGCAGGTGATAAGATCTCCTTCTTCGGCGGCACGGTCGAGCATCCCGCAACGGTCGATCCCAACCTCACGCCTTCCGCAGATACGGTCGGACAGTTCAAGTCCATCAAATATGAGATCGTCGGCGAAGCCAACGGCTTCACCATCGATGACGAAGGCGTCGTGAGCGGCGTCATGCCCGCAGGCGAGACGACCGTCACCATCAAGCAGTCCGGCGAGCAGGTCGTATCGACCGGCGGCTGGAGACCCAGCTACGTATTGCAGAAAGTGGAATACATCAGGACGGTCCCTCTCTTCGGCAGTGAAGATAGCGGCTCGCAGTTCGATTTCAGCTTTGAGATCGACGAGAACGGCAACCTGCTCGTGACCTATCCCGACGGCACGACCGTGAACATCGGCCATGTCGTGGGTGCGGACGGTCAGGACGGCGAAAAGGGCGACAAAGGCGATCCGGGCGACAAGGGCGACAAAGGCGACAAGGGCGATACGGGCGCTACCGGTCCTGCGGGCCAGGACGGCACCGTGATCGAGAGCTTCGAGATCAACGACAAGGGCGAACTCGTCGTGACCTACGGCGACGGCACCACCGAGAACCTCGGCAAGGTCGTCGGCGCCAAGGGCGACAAGGGTGACCCCGGCAAAGACGCTGAAGGCGGCTGCGGCGGTTCCATCGCCACGGTTTCCGTCGTTGGAGCGGTCGTTCTGTTCACGCTCGCAGGTGCGGCATTCGTGCTCTGCAAGAAGAGGAACGCCTGATTGGTAACTAGCATCTAAGAACTAATGTTACGGCTTCGGCGAAACCAAGTAGCCGAAGCCGTAATTCCGATTCCGGCTTGTGAAAATCTAAAAAGGAGAAACGAATATGTCGAAACATAAAAACAGATTGCGCGCCGTGACGTGTGCCGTCATCGCCGCAACGCTGTTATGCTGTTCGTTCACGGCATGCGGACCTTCTACACCTTCCGGTCCGGCCGATGAATGGGCGGTCACGCTCGACTTTAATGACGACACTTCTACGCCGCGCACGGTATACGTCGACAAAGAGGGCGGCTCCGTCGCGGAACCTGCTGACCCTACTCTCGCAGGCTATTCCTTCAAGGACTGGAACACGAAAGAGGACGGCAGCGGCGACACGATCACCTTCCCGTACACTCCCACGAGCGACATCACGCTCTATGCACAGTGGGATACCCGTTCCTATACCATCACATTCGATGCAGGGGAGGGCAAGTTCACGGACGGCGCGGAAACCAAGACCGTCCAGGCGGCGTATGCGGCGATCGTCCCCGCCGACAAGATCCCCGAAGATCCCGTCCGCGACGAGACTGATCCCGATACGGGCGAAAGGATTTACACCTTCCGCGAGTGGAGGACGGTTTCGGGCGAAGGCGTTGACTTTGCGACATGGACTGTGCCCGCAGAGGATACGACTCTCACCGCGGCATACCGCTCCATCTATACGCGCATCGTCACTCTCGATCTGCAGATGGGCGACGGCTACACGCAGGTATTCGAGCTCGAAAAGGCGGGCGACGACATCCGTGACAGAGACGTCGTGACCGCATCGGGCGTGCGCGTGACGGAGACGAGCGCTTATCCCGGTTACGGCCTTGCAGGCTGGTCCACCGATCCCGAAGCGCAGCCCGGCGACGACAGCGTCGTTGCGACGAGCAAGCTGTTCCCCATCGATTATGAGGATCTTGAAGGCGACGTGACCTATTATGCAGTCTGGGAGATGAAAGAATATGTGGCGACCTTCCAGTACAACTATGCGGCACGTCAGGAAGTGTACGAAAGCTACGACGGACTCACTGTTGCGGACACCGTAACGCCTCCCGAGACCGATCCCGAACGTCCCGGTTATACGTTTGCGGGCTGGTATACGCAGGCGTACGGCGGAAGCCTTGTCGACTTCACCGATCTGCACCTGACCGCACACGGCACCTATTATGCGCACTGGACGGCAGAACCCGTGGTGACGGATACCTTCCATGCAGAGTACGTCGATCTGACGCAGCAGGTGAACATGCCCGGTTACTCCGGCGCGAACAGCTACACGGCGGTCATCGTCAAGGACAGCAAGGGCAGCGGCGCTAAGGTCGATGAAGATTACAGACTGGACGGCGTGTCCATGTCCGCGGGTGTAGGCCGCTTCGTCTCTTACCAGTACCGCTACGACGCTACGCTCGAGTTTAAGATCAATTCGGACAAGGCAGTCAGCGGCGCAACGCTGTTTGCAAACCTCGCAATGGAGATCTTCGGCGGCATCACGATCGGCCCGAGCGGCGATAACAAAGTCGCGTTCTACGTCAACGGCAAGGCGGTCAACTATTCGCCGATCAACTTCGGCGGCACGCCCGGCTCGGTCGAGCAGAACTGGGTGAGCGCTTTCGTCGAATACAACCTCGGCAACGTCGACCTCGTCGCGGGCGAGAACATCATCCGCATCGTCGTCGAGAACAATTCGCCGCTCGGCGGTACGATGGCTGCTACGTCTTTCATCACGGACTACATCCGTCTTGACACGCACGGCGGGGCGAAGCTCTCCTGGTCGCCGATTTACGACAACGTCGATCTCGCCATTTAAGGAGGTAACAGAAAAACATGAATCCGTTTAAAGCGATTTTCAAACGTCGCGGCAGTATAGTGTGGTTCAGCGTGACGCTCGCGGTGATCGCGCTGCTGCTGGTCGTGACTATCCTGGTCACGGGCCCGTTCCGCTCCATCATCGGCACGGTGCTCGGCGGCCCCGGGCCCATCATGCGCGAAGGCGTGGAGGAGATCTACACGTCCGATTACGACAGCAAAAAGGAATCCAAAGAAGCGGGCGACGAACTCAACGTTCAGATCGCGAGCGAAGGTTTTATTCTGCTCATGAACGACGGCAACGGCCTGCCCATCCGCACTCCCGAATCGGAGACGGACGCGGCAAGCGCGCGACCGAAGATCTCCGTCTTCGGCAAGAATTCCGTCAACCTCGTCTACGGCGGGTCCGGTTCGGGCGGCGGCTCGGGCGAAAAGGCGACCACGCTGTATGAGGCGCTCGAAGACGGCGGGTTTGATGTCAATCCCACCTTGCAGAAATTCTATGAGGGCAGTTCTTCCGGCAGCGGAAGGGGAAGCAACCCCACGCTGACCACCGGCTCGGACAAGGCTCCCACCCTTCCCATCGGCGAGACCCCGATCGACCGCTATACGAGCGACATCGTCTCTTCTTTCCGCGAGTACAACGACGCGGCGCTCGTGGTCATCTCCCGTATCGGCGGCGAGAGCTTCGACCTTCCGAGAGCACAGGATCTTGACAACGGCGGCGTCGAGGGCAGACATTATCTGCAGCTTGACAAGAACGAGGAAGACATGCTCAATATGGCGACCGACCGTTTCGACAAGGTCATCGTCGTCCTCAACACGCTGACGAGCTTCCAGTGCGATTTCATCGATCAGTTCAACAACCAGCCCGACGATCCCCGCATCGACGCGGTGATCTGGATCGGCGGCACGGGCGTCTCGGGCATCAATGCCATCGGCGATTTCCTGAACGGGAACACCAACCCTTCGGGCAAGACGACAGACATCTATGCAAAGGACTTTACAAAAGATCCCACCTGGCAGAACTTCGGCGACAACACGCAGGTCAACGACGGCGTGAAAGGCACGGCGTTCACCGAGAACGGCGAGAATTCCTCCGAAGCGTATGTGGCATACGAAGAGGGCATCTACATCGGCTACCGTTACTACGAGACGCGCGCCTATGAGGAGAGAGATGTCAATCCCAACTGGTACGAGCAGAATGTGCGTTTCCCGTTCGGATACGGACTTTCCTACTCCACCTTCACGCAGAGCATGCAGATCTCGGGCAACCTGAATGCGGTGGACAGCAAACTTACCGTGACCGTCGACGTTGAGAACACGAGCGCCGTCGCGGGCAAGGATGTCGTACAGCTGTACGTCACCCTTCCTTACACCGAAGGCGGCATCGAGAAATCGCGCGTACAGCTCGTCGACTTTGCGAAGACAGGGCTTCTGGCCGACGGCGGCAAAGAGACGGTGACCTTCACCGTCGACGCGTACGATCTCGCGTCCTACGATTACAACAATGCGAACGGCAACGATTTCAGGGGATACGAGCTCGATCCGGGCGATTACATCTTCTACGTCGCGAAGAACTCGCACATCGACGATCCCGCCAACGTGTACGCGACCGCGACCGTCACGCTTTCCTCGAACGTACAGTTTACCAAGGATCCCGTGACTGGAAACGAAGTCGTCAACCGTTACAGCGGCAACGAAGATAAGCTCAATGACAGCGATTACCGCCTGCAGAACGTCTATTGCGACGATACGCAGGGCGAGAGCGTCACCAGAAAGGGCATGAGCCGTGCAGACTTCGAGGGAACCTTCCCGAAGGCGGATTCCGTGGAAGAGCGCGCGTACATGGAGGGCGAAAAGGACGCCATCTCGAACGTGACGCACAACAACACGGACGTCGCCGCCGATGCGGCGGCCTGGGCGGACAGCGTTCGCGCGGAGATCAACCCCGCCGATCCCGATTCCGTCACGGATAAAGAGGTCATCGCACGCGTCCTCAACCAGGAAGGAGACATCATGCTCCGCGACCTCCTCGACGAGGACAACAAGGTGGCGTACAACGACGAGGATTGGGAAAAACTTCTTCGCCGCCTCTCCATCTCGGAGATGACCGAGCTGATCAACGACGGCGCGTTCAAGACGGCGGCGATCGTGAAGATCGGCAAAAACCTCACCAACGATTCGGACGGCCCCATCGGCTTCGTCAACTTCATGAACAACTTCTTCACGGGCAACACGACGTTCTCTTCCGAGGTGCTCATCGCGGCGACCTGGAACAAGGACCTCGCGTATCAGATGGGCCGCATCGTCGGCGACAACGGCGTCTGGGGTTCCACGACGGGCAACAACCTGCCGTACTCCGGCTGGTATGCTCCCGCGGTCAACCTGCACAGGAGCCCGTTCTCGGGACGCAACTTCGAGTACTATTCGGAAGATCCCGTCTTCTCGGGCAAGATGGCGGTGCAGGTCATCAACGGCGCAGCTTCCAAGGGCGTCTACACCGACCTCAAGCACTTCGCCGTCAACGATCAGGAGACTGACCGTTCGGGCATCGCCACCTATCTCACCGAGCAGTCTCTGCGCGAGCTGTATCTCAAACCGTTTGAGATCGCGGTCAAGGGCGACGACAGTATTTGCAATGCAGCCAAAGAGGACGGCATCACCGAGTATGTCGGTTCCAGCGGCATCATGAGCTCGTTCAACCGCATCGGTACGCGCTGGACGGGCGGCGATTATCGCCTGATGACGCAGATCCTGCGCGACGAATGGGGCTTTGTAGGCCTCGCCATCTGCGACTATAAGACGGAAGCGTACATGAACTCCCGTCAGATGGTCTACGCAGGCAACGACCTCATCCTCGTCTCGCTGCCCGAACTGTACTGGAACGACGTGGACGAAGACAGCATCGAAGACGTCTACATCGTGCGTCAGTCGGCAAAGAACATTCTCTACACCGTTGTCAACAGCAACTCCATGAACGTCGACATCGTCGGGTATTATCTCGAATGGTGGATCACGACGGTCATCGTGGTCGACGCTGTCGCGGTCGTGGCGCTCGCGGTCTGGGGCTTCTTCTCCGTCCGCAAGTCCATCAGAAAGATGAAGTAAGTCACACGGCAAAAAACTGAATGCCGCGGCGCACAGAGCGCGCTTTGGGCGCCGCGGTCATGCGAATGGTCCCCTTGCCGTATCAACGGCAAGGGGTTACCTTTGCATATTTTCCGAAACATGACAGCAGAGAGGGAGGGAGAACTTTGAAAGTCGGACGTTTGCTCACGGGTATGCTCGCGGCGCTTGCGCTTTTCTCCTTAGCCGCCTGTTCTCCGCCCGCGGAGGACGGGTTTGTGCGGAGCGATACCGTCAGGGTGACCTTTGTCGACAACGGACAGTTCGAAGTGTCCGGGGAAGGCGCGGCGGGGAACACCTTTTCGGTAAAGAGGGGAGAGGACCTTACGGTGACGGTCACGCCGAAGGAGGGCCTTTTTCTGAGCAGAGCGGACTATGCGGGAAGCAGTATCGTCTATGAGGGCGATTCCGCGCAGATCACGCTGCCCCGCGTTGCGCGCACACAGCGCGTCAGCCTTGATTTTATAGAGTCGTCGGGCGTCGTCATCTATGACGCGAACGGCGGCACGTTTGCGCAGACGGGCGAAAACATCCGCACCGTCCCCTGCGACGTGTCTCATCACATCCGCCAGAACACGGACATCGGGCAGGACCTTTCCCGCGAAGGGTACACGCTCATCGGCTGGAACACTTCCGCGGACGGCGGCGGAACGCACGTCGGGCTGGGCAGCAGGGTGAGCGTCGGCGAAGACGGCGGCACGCTGCTCTATGCGGAATGGGCGCCGTGGACCGCCGAAAAAGATTTTTCGTTTGTTGCGCTGGAGGACGGCACGGGCGCAAAGCTCACGGAGTACCGCGGAAATGACGACGTGGTCTGTATTCCGTCATACATCGGGGGCATGCCCGTGATGCAGATCGAAGCGGAATCTTTTGTCAACTGCACGGCGGAGACCGTTATTCTGCCCAATACGGAGCTGACGGTGAAGCAAAACGCCTTCCGCGACTGCGCGCTCAAAGAACTGTATTTATTCGACAACATCGAAAGCATATCGGACGCGAGTTTTGTCGGCTGTGATAATTTACAGACGCTCCGCATCAACGCAGTGGAATCGCCCAAATGGACGGACTACGACAGGCACTCCAACCTCGCCGACAAGTATGATATTCTGATCGAACACGAGAACAGTAAAAAGATCGTCGTATTCGGCGGTTCGGGGTCCTATTTCAGCGTCGACACCCGTCAGATGACGGACGCGCTCGCGGAAACGGGTTACGTCGTCATCAACATGGCGATCAACGCGCACTTCAATGCCTATATGCAATTCGAAATGATAGAACCGTACATACACGAGGGGGACATTCTGATCCATATCCCCGAGACGGGCGCGGAGCAGATGATGGCGGAGACGGCCATCAACGACGTGCGCATCTGGCACGGGCTGGAGAGCAACTTCGACCTCGTCTCCGAGATTGACATCCGCGGCGTGGACAACATCTTCTCTTCCTTCAAGTCCTTCAACGACACGCGTTCCACGCGCAAGGACAAGACGTATGCGGACTATGTGCAGGAGATCGACGACCTCGGCAACTGGGGCCACGTGGACAGGGAGACGGGCGAGTTTACCACCTATAAACCCGAACGCGGCACGGACACGCCCTTCACCTACGAGTCCGCGCTCGATTTGAGCTACCTCACGGGGGCTCCCGCGATGCGCCGTCTGAATACCTATCGCATGTTCGAAGAGAGGGGCGTAACGGTCTTCCTCTCCAACGCGGCGCTCAACGTCGACGGGCTCGCCTATGAGCTGTACGGCGGCGGAGGGAACGAAGCGGAAAAATTGCAGCAGTGTTACAACCTCGCGGACATGTTCGACCTGTACAACGAGCAGGCGTTTTCGGGATATCCCGTCCTTGTCGGCATGGGCGATTGCCTGTATCGCGGCGGCAGGTTTTACAACTCCGACTATCATTTGGGCTCGGAGGCGGCGGCAGAGCACACCGAACGGCTGATACGGGCATTGCGGCCCTATCTCGAAGAGGCGCGCCCGTGACCCGCCCCATTGCCTTAAACTGCGAGAAAAGAAGCATGAAAAAGAGCAGCATCATCAAATATTTCTCGGGAACTCTCCTCGCGCTGATATTTTTTTCCGCCCTTCCGCTCACTCTGTTCGGCAGCGTGTTCTGGACCCCGCCGCGCTACGACGAGACCTATTACGGGGAACTTTCGCACATGGTCGACAGATTGAAGGAGACGGAGGGGAAGAAGATCGTATTCGTGGGGAACAGCGCCATGGCGTTCGGCATCCGACCCGACCTCATCGACGCGGAGATCCCCGAATACAAGAGCGTCGTGTTCGGCCTGTACGGCGCGATCGGCACCAAGGCGATGCTCAACCTCTCCAAGGCGGGCATCGGCGAGGGCGATATCGTCGTGTTCGCGCCCGAACAGTACGCGCCCAGCCTCTCTTTGGAATTTTCCGCGGGCGAGATGTGGTTTGCCGCCGATTCCGATCATTCTCTTATCGGCTACCTCCCGAGCGAGGACAAAGAGGCGATGGCAAAGGCGTTTTTCGACTTCGCGCAGAGCAAGTTCGCCTACACTGCAAGCGACGGCAAACCGCAGGTCGACGGCGTCTACATGCAGGCGTCTTTCGACGACGAGGCGGGCAACGAGGTCGGATACATGACGTATGAACGCCCGTACAATACCATGCCGTTCGGCTACGACGCCAACGCACTCATCTCCTATGATACGCATATCTTCGGCGAGGGGTTTGTCGATTACGTCAACGAGTATGCGGCGTATGTGCGTTCGGTGGGGGCAGAGATCTACTACGGCTTTGCGCCCGCCAACCGCCTTGCGCTCGCGGACGGCACCGCGGACGAGGAGATAGACGCGTTTTACGAGTACCTGCTCGACAACCTCGACATGGAGATCCTGGGCCATCCCGCCGATTACGTCATGGATTATGAGTGGTTCTACGATTCCAACCTGCACATGAATTCTGCGGGCATGTACGTCTACACGCGGCAGATCGTCGAGGCGCTCAAGGCACAGCTTTCCATCGACACCGAGACGAAGATCGACATCCCCGAAAAACCTGAGATCCCTGCGGACGATGCGGAGGAGGGGGACAATGCCGACGCCGCCTGCTTTACCTACGAGCTGGTGCAGGACGAAGCGCAGGGGACGGAGGTCGCGATCGTCACGGGTCTGACCGCGCAGGGGCGTGAGAGGGCACAGCTGACCCTTCCCTCCGTCTATGAGGGGCGGCAGGTGACGATGTTTGAGGCGGACGTGTTTCAGAACGACACGCAGCTCTCGCGCGTCGTGATCCCGCGCACCATCCGCATGATCTACGACGGGAGCTTTTCGGGCTGTACGCGCCTGCAGGAGATCAAACTTTTGCACGACGTCCCGTGCGGCGTGGGGACGGACCTCTTTGCGGGGACGGACGGATTCCGCATCCTGGTGCCCGCCTCCGCGCTCGAGGTGTTTTCTACCCACTATAATTGGGGCGCATACAAGGACTTTCTGACGGGATACGGAGGATAAGCGATGGAAAGTGTGTTTCTGACAGTGCCTGTCATTCCTTTGGGTTTTCTTCTCTCGTTTGCGCTTCTGGCAGTGTGTTTCGCAAAGAAACTGAACGCCGTCATGTTCGCCCTGTCCATGCTCGTCTTCATCGCCGACGTCTGCTATGCGGCGTTGCTCGGCGCGACGCTCGGCGAGCTTGGCACGGTCTCCATGGTATTTTTTCTGATGAGCGCCGTCGTCTACATCCGCAGGAGGGAGGGCAAATGAACTTTAATTCCTGGCAGTTCCTCCTGTTTCTGCCCGTTGTCGTCGGGCTGTACTGGCTTCTCCCGCATAAATTCCGCTGGGTGCTCCTGCTCATCGCTTCCTATTTCTTTTACATGAGCTGGAATGCCTGGCTCATCATCCTCATCATGACGACCACGGTCACGGCGTACGTCGCTTCCAACCTCATGAAAAAGACGCAGAGCCGCGGGGCGCGCAAGGCGCTCCTCATCGTGACGCTCGTCATCTGTCTGGGCATCCTCGTCTTCTTCAAGTACATCAACTTTCTGCTGGAAGCGACGGTCGGCGTGATACGGCTGTTCAATGCGGAGCAGGACAGCATCATGCTCAACGTCATCCTGCCCGTCGGCATCAGCTTTTACACCTTCCAGACCCTCTCCTACGTCGTGGACGTGTACCGCGGGGACTTTGAGCCCGAGCCGCATTTCGGCTACTTTGCGCTGTACGTGGTATACTTTCCGCAGCTCGTTGCGGGCCCGATCGAGCGGCCCGGCGCGCTCCTGCCTCAGCTGCACGAGGAACAGAAAATCGACGCCGAATGCTTCCGCGACGGCATGCGTTGGCTCCTCTCGGGGTTTTTCCGCAAGGTGGTCGTGGCGGATTTTTGCGGCATCTTCGTGGATAAGGTGTTTGCCGACCTCTCCGCCGCCAATTCCCTTGCCGTCTTTGCGGCGGCTTTCCTCTTCCTCATCCAGATCTACAACGACTTTGCGGGATATTCCGAGATCGCGATGGGCTCTGCGCGGCTCATGGGCGTGAAGCTCACGCAGAACTTCGACAGGCCGCTTTCGAGCACGAGCTTTACCGAATTTTTCCGCCGCTGGCACATCACGCTCAACGTGTGGTTTACCGAATACGTCTACATCCCTCTGGGCGGGAACCGCAAGGGGGTGCCGCGCAAACTTTTAAACACGCTCATCGTGTTCGCGCTCTGCGGCATCTGGCACGGCGCAAACTGGACGTTTGTCCTGTGGGGCGTCACGGTCGGCGTGTTCGTCTGCCTCGAAACGCTCCTGCGAAAGCCCACGCGCAGGGCGTGCGAAAAGCTGCGCATCGATGCGAACGCCCCGACCGTCCGCTTTTTGCGGCAGGCGTTCGTCATCTTCCTGTTCACGATGTGCAGCGTGATGTTCCGCTCGGGCGACATCTCGCAGATCGGCCAGGCATATGTGCAGATGTTCACGGCATGGGACGGCCGCTGTCTCTCTTCGGCGCTGGAGAGTTTGGGCATGAGCGTTTCCGACCTTTTTCAGCTCGCCGTGAGCTTCGTCGGCATGGCGATCATCTGCCGCCTGACGGATCCGCCCAAACAGACGGCGCTGTCCTGTCTGCCCGAGCGCACCGCGGCGGCGGACATGTCCGCCTATACCGTGGCGCTTTTCGGCGTGCTCACCGTCGCCCTTTGCTGGGCCGCGCTTCTCACGAATGCGGATGTGAGCGGGTTCGCCTACTTCCAATTCTGAAAAAAAATAAAAAACAAGGATGAAAGTCATGACGATCACGAAAATCAAGAGACAACAATGCAAAAAGACGCTCTATCACTATCTGAAAGAACATGCCGAGAACACGCCCGAAAAGGTCTGGCTCTCGAGCGAGCGCGAGGCGGTCACCTTCTGCGAGGCGCTTGACCGTGTAGAATCGGTTGCCGTGCAGTTTCTGGCGTGCGGCATGAAGAAGGGGGATCTGCTCGCGCTGCGCGCCACGCGCTGTATCGACACGGTGCTCCTCACCGTCGCGGCGGCTTCGATCGGAGCAGTGGCGGCGCTGACCGACCCGCATTTCCCCGTCGAGGCATACCTTCTCGACTCGGGCGTGAAGATGACCGCCGATTTTATCCTCACGAACGAGGACGCGGGGGAGGGCATTTCCGCGGGCGGGAACTGGAAGCTCTCGGGCGGCGGCAGGACATGGCCGATCGCCTTTGCGGCGGAAGGCAGCCGCGACGCGTTCGGGAGGGCGGCGGCAGCGGTCGACGCGGAAGAGCCCTTCATGATCATCTTTACTTCGGGCTCGACGGGCACCTCGAAGGCGGTGCTTCTCTCGCACAGAAACTGCGTCGCAAACCCCGCCGACGCCATGCCGCTGTTCGGGCAGGGCGCGGCGGACGTCGGCATCGCGCTGTTGCCTTTGAACCATGTGTTCGGGTTTGCCGTCGCCTCCTGTTCGCTCTTCTGCGGGCACGGGCTGTTCTTCCCGCAGACCGTCGACATCGAATACGTCCTCGAATGCATCGGAAAATACGGGATCTCCGTCATCTATTCCGTTCCCACCTTCTTTCTGGAGCTTTTAAAGGACGGGAGAAACCGCAGGCACGACCTCTCTTCCCTTCGCCTCGGGCTGATGGCGGGCGGTCCGTTCACCGCGGAGCAGATGCGCTTTATCGAGAGCGAGCTCGGCCTTCGCCTCATGCCCGGCTACGGAATGAGCGAGTGCGTCGGCATCAGCACGTCGAACTTTGACGCGCCCGTCGAGGAGCGCGCCGCTGGCGTGGGAAAACTCTATCCCATGACGGAGGCGTTTGTCGTCGGCGAGGACGGGCGTCGGCTCGGCTGCGGGGAAGAAGGGGAGATCTGCGTGCGCGGCATGACGCTCATGCTCGGCTATTACGGCGACGAAGAAGCCACGCGCGAGGCGATCGATCGGGACGGCTTCCTGCATACGGGCGATCTCGGCTATTTCGATGCGGACGGAACGCTGTACATCAGCGGCAGGAAGAAGGACATCATCATCCGCAGCGGCAACAACATCTCCGCCGTCGGCGTGGAGAAGAAGATCATGGGCCTTCCGAGCGTGTACACGGCGGCCGTCGTTGGCATAAAGGACGCAAAGAGCACCGAAGCCCCCGCCGCGATGGCGGTCCTGCGGACGGGCTGTGTGTGCACGGAAGAAGAGCTCCTGCACGAGATGGAACAGGTTCTGACGCGGCTGGAGCTTCCCGTCAGGGTCATGATCGTGCCGTCGCTTCCGCTCACCTCGTCGGGCAAGCCCGACAAACAGAAGATCAGGGCAATGCTGGAAGGGGAAAAGGACTGACCCTTCGGCGCGCCGAAAACGTGCAAAAATTGCAGGCGGTTTTTCGGCATTTTGCAGGGGCGGGGTTTTTTCTTCGGACAGAGCGGGTCAAAAAAGAGGGATGCGGAGCATCCCTCTTTTTTCGGACGCGGTTGACAGCGCCTGCGGCGGGTGATACAATATTTGCAGGAGCGTCATTCCGTCGTGGGAATAAGCAAACAAAGAAGAAGGCTTCCAAGACTGTGCGGCTTAACGGATGAGGACGATCTGTAAAACGAAAAGGGGAAAGGAAGGATGAAAAAGGATGAAAAGGTCTGCAAAGCATATCCGCATCTGATTTTATACGTACTGTTGAATATTTGTATGGGTGTGGTTGCCGTGGCGTTTTTATGCATGTTGGAGATGGACTACGGAGAAACTTTCAGGATCGTAAATATAATTTTGGCGGCAGTGTTTTCCGTGACAGCGGTCTCTGTGTTCATATACACAACTTGTGCGGGTTGGGTCGCGGCGGTTCGGTTCGATAAGGAAAAGGTATACCAAAAGCGCGGAAAAAAGACCATGATCCGGTATTGGCAGGATATGTATGAAATAACATGTCGGACATACAGACCGCGCATTTTTTGGCCCACGTTGAATTATCCGATATTTAAAATAAAGGTCAGATCGCATGATCGCGTGTTGGTTTTCGTGCTGAACGAAGAACTCATCAAAAAGTTTGAAACGCTGTGCTCCAACGAGGAAATTTTCCGACAATTCAAGCGGCTTCTTTTGCGCTGTAACTTCCCCTTCCCCAATAAGTACTATTTCAGATGACCGATCATGCCCGACGCCGCGCATGGGGGCGAGATGCTTCACAATGCCCGTCTCACGGCGTAAAACAATCGGAATTTTAAGTCGGAAGGCTCATTTCCTTCTCGGCAGGCTCACAGGCAAGCTCCCGCGCTATCCCGCGGGAGCTTGCCTGTTTGCGCGACCGATCTTGAAAAAAACCGTCGGACAGTTCTGCCGTGAACAAGGCAAAAATTCTGTTGAAAGGTGCTTGACAATAATAGTTTTATATAGTATTATATTAGTACGATATAAAACTATTTTGAGGGCGATGTATAGGCACGAGGGCAAGATCATGCAAGCACCTGTATATTTCTCTCGAACCGATTTCCAAGGAGTTCGGATTATGAAGGAAAGGCAGGGAGGTTTTCTCATATCAAAGGTAAAGGCAATAGGCGGACGCAGGTTCGACAAGATATTGCAGGAAAAGAACATCGACGCGTTCAACGGGGCGCAGGGCAAGATCCTTTATGTGTTGTGGCAGGGCGGAAAGATGACCGCAACGGAAATTTCCAAAAAGAGCGGACTTGCCAAGACGACGCTCACCGCCATGCTCGCAAGAATGCGTGAACAGGGACTTGTCCGAACGGAAGAAAATTCGGAAGACAAGCGCAGTGCGATCGTCAGTTTAACGCAGAAAGCCGCCGAACTGAAAGAAGAATACGACGCCGTAACACAGGAGATCGAAAGCATTTATTATAAAGGTTTTTCGGATGCCGAAGCAGAACAGTTTGAAAGCTATCTCAGGCGGATCCTTAAAAATCTGGAGGAAGACAATGAGCGATGAAGTCAGGGCGGGGCAATTAAAGGTCAAGACGATACTTACCAGGTCCAACCTTCCCATTGCGGGCTATTCGGTAAATCCGTATGTCGGCTGTACACATGCTTGCAAGTACTGCTATGCATGTTTTATGAAGAGGTTTACGGGACACACCGAGCCGTGGGGGACTTTTCTGGACGTCAAATATTGGGAAAGGATCAAAAACCCGAAAAAATACGACGGACAGACGATGATCGTCGGCTCGGTCACGGACGCATACAATCCGCAGGAGGCGCAGTTTTGCCGTACCCGTGCGTTTCTCGAAGAGATGCAGGGGAGCAAGATCAATCTGATCATAACGACCAAGTCCGATCTCGTCGTGCGCGATCTCGATCTGATCAGGACCTTTCCTTCGCCGCTTATAAGCTGGTCAATAAATACGCTCAACGAAGCGTTCAAGGACGACATGGACAAGGCGGTATCCATAGAGCGCAGGATCGCGGCAATGAAAAGATGTCACGAGGAAGGCATTCGCACGACTTGCTTTATCTCGCCCATCTTTCCCGAGATCACGGAAGTGTTTGGCATAATAGAAAAGATCAAGGACTTTTGCGATTATATCTGGCTTGAAAATCTCAATTTACGCGGCAATTTCAAGGCGGACATCATGAACTATATTGCCGAGAAGTACCCCGATCTTTTGCCGCTCTATCGGCAGATTTACAACAAAAACGACAGGACGTATTGGGAAATTTTAGACCGAAAGGTCTCGGAATATGCTCGGGAAAAGGGCTTTCTGTACGTCGTCGACAAAGAGCCTTTCTTGCGTGATCCGACGGGGAAGCCGATAATCATAAACTATTTTTATCATTCTCAGATCAAGCAGTCTGCGAAAAAGCGATGACTTTTCCCCCAACAATGACATACATTACGATTCTATAAAGCAAAAGAGCGGCGCTGCCTTTCCGCTCTTTTTTTGAGCGATCCATTTTTGTCCTGTTGTCCGAAATTTAGGGTGCCTGCGTCCGCAGAGGGCAAAGTTTCCGCCGCACAGGGGGCGGGCAGTTTTTTTCCGCATAAATTTCCGAAGGGGATTGACAGGAAAGCGGGCGGCGGTTATAATTGTTTTACGGACGCCGATCGCACGGAAACGCCCGCGGGCGGCGGATCAGAAAAGGCGGAAAAAAATGAAAAAGATCTTTTATCTGTTTTTAGTTATCTGTTGTCTCTCCCTTGCGGCGGGCATCCTCTGTGCGTGCGGCCCGGAAGAGGAGGCGGAGAGCGTCGCGCGCGTCGACGGGTTTGTCCTTCAACTGAGCGAGGATGAAAAGAGCTATTTTGTCGCGGGATACGAAGGGGCGGGCGGCGATCTGATCGTTCCCTCCGAATACGGCAAAAAGCCCGTCACGACCATCGGCGAGGCGGCGTTCAAGGGGAATTCGTCCATAAATTCCGTGACCCTGCCCGCGTCCGTCGTCAGCATCGGAAAAGAGAGCTTCATGGAATGCACGGGCATTACGTCCTTCGCGTTTTCGGAAAATCTCGTTTCGATCGGAGATGCGGCATTCAAAGGTGATACGGGCATTCGCGCCCTGACTCTGCCCGCGTCCGTCGTCAGCATCGGCTCCGAGTCCTTTGCGGGTTGCGCCTCGCTCGCCTCCGTCCCGCTCCCGAACGGTCTTTCGGACATCGGCGAGCGCGCTTTCCGCGGCTGCGCGGCGCTTACTTCCGTTATCATTCCCGACGGGGTGACGTCGGTCAAGGCGATGACCTTTGCCGATTGCAGCGGGCTCGCTTCGGTCACCTTCGGGAGCCGCGTGACGCGGCTGGAAGATATGGCATTTTCGGGCTGTTCCGCGCTGACCTCGCTGGTCATCCCCGACGGTATCACATATATCAGCTTCAGCGTCTTTGAAAACTGTACGGCGCTCACTTCCGTCGTGCTCCCCGACAGCATAGAGCACATGGGCGACGGCGTGTTTAACGGCTGCAACGGCATTCAGAGCGCTACGTTGCCTGCATCCCTTGCCGACAGCATCCCCGGGAGCGCGCTCACGGAGGTGATCATCACGGGCGGGGAGTCGATCGGGAGCAATGCTTTCAAGTACGCGAGCCGTCTGCGCTCGGTCGCGCTTCCCGAAGGCATCACCATGATCGGTCCCTCCGCGTTTTCCGACTGCACCGCGCTGACGGAGATCGCCCTGCCGCAGAGCCTTGAGATCATCTCGGCGGACGCCTTCAACGGCTGTACTTCTCTCGGGACGATCACCATTCCCGAGAACGTCACGCACATAGGCGAGCGCGCGTTTGAAGATTGTAAAGCTCTTACGAACATAAACTGGAATGCCGTTTCGGTAGCGGATTTTACTGTGCTCGGGCACGTTTTCGATTCCGCAGGGACAGCGGGTGCGGGGCTTTCGCTGACGATCGGCGACGGCGTGCAGAGCATTCCCGCATACATGTTTTATGCAGGGGCGGGAATTCTGACCTATCCCGCGAACCTCGTCTCCGTCACCGTCGGAGAGGACGTGACGGACATAGGCGAGGGCGCGTTCAGAAAATGCGGTAAACTCGCGTCCGTGCAGATGGGGGAAAAGGTGCAACGCATCGGAAACAAAGCCTTCGAGGGATGCGAGGCGCTCTCGTCCCTGACTCTTCCCGCAAGCCTTCTCTCGATCGGGCAGCAGGCGTTTTATGATACGGGGCTGACTTCTGCCTCTTTTGAACAGCCTTTGGGTTGGCAGGTCTCTTCAAGTTCTTCCTTTGAAGAGCCGCAGGCGGTCTCATCCGCACAGCTTTCCGCCTCTGCTTCGGCGGCGGTCTGCCTTACGCGGACATATTCCTCATGGTATTGGAAACAAGACTGAAAGAAGGGCAACCGAGAAAAAGCGCAGGCAAACGCCCGCGCTTTTTGTATATTTGGCGCTTTAGCATGAATAAACCCCCAGTTATACTGGGGGAGGCAAAAGAACTTCAGTAAATAAAAACCTCTGTGTTATAATAGTGAAGGTTTGGCGACCGCATCACTAAGAATAACAGGAGGTTTTTATCAAATGAAGAATGAGATTAAACATACAGCACATTCAACATACAGATGTGAATATCATATAGTCTTTGCGCCCAAATACAGACGAAAAGAAATATATGGACAACTGAAAAAAGATATAGGAGAGATTATACGGAAACTCTGCAACGAGAAGAAAGTGGAAATAATCGAGGCAGAGGCATGTCCGGATCATATCCATATGCTGGTAAGTGTGCCGCCGTATATAAGTATAGCACAGTTCATGGGATTTCTCAAGGGAAAAAGCACGTTGATGATATTCGACAGGCATGCGAACTTAAAATACAAGTACGGGAGCAGAAATTTTTGGTGCCGCGGGTACTATGTCGATACGGTAGGGCGAAATGAGCGGGTAATCCAAGAGTACATAAAAAAACAATTGGAGGAAGACCGTATGCATGACCAAATCAGCATGAGTGAGTACATAGACCCGTTTACGGGTATCAAGAATAAATAAGGCAAAAAAGACAGCCGCGACATAGCGGCTGCCAGAGAATAGTGATGCGTTGCCAAATTTCGGTACCCGTTGACGGGTGCGCCGGCATTAAACCCTTTTAGGGTCTGTGCAAACCACCAGTTTACTGGTGGTTTTGTTTTTTTTTAAATAAAATTGTTATTTTTTCAATATCCTGATGCGGTCGAGCGATACGTCTCTCGTGTATCCGTCGTCAGCATAGAGTTCGTACTGCTCGCCGTCCCCCAAAAACTCCACGTCGTCAAGGCGCAGCGATGATGTGTCCTGCGCGCCCTTCCCGACTGGCACAAGTTTACCCTTGCGGACAAAAAAGACAACTTCATGCAGTTCAGCAATGATGATATGTTCGCCCGCGGGGAAAAAGCGGCAAAGAAAATTGTTTCCGTCGTATTTCACGCACGTCATGGGTTCGGGTAAGTAGACAGTGCGCTCACTCTTCCCCTTTTCCATAAAAGGCGCGATCATCATAGAACCGCCGACCATCATCTGATCCTCGATCTTTGCGGCGCGTCGGTCTTCAGGAAATACGAAAGCGAGCGGTTTAAAATACATGTCATAGTTGAGCACGGCCTTCATGAATTCCGAATAGATGTACGGCAGAAGTTTATAACGCAGAGAAACAATACTGACAAAATCTTCCGTCTTGCCGTAACGATAACACTCCTGCCTGCGCGTGCTCTTGCTGGTATGGTCGCGCATGAGCGGCGTAAAGACGGAAAGCGCCAGCCAACGGAGCAATAGCTCGCGATCACAGTTCCCCATGAACCCGCCCGTATCCGCTCCGCTGAAGAGAAAACCGCACATATTGAGCGAAGGCATGTGCAGAAGATTCTGCCGCAGATGCGCCCAGCAAGAAGTGTTGTCTCCCGTCCACATGCCGCCGTAGCGGTGCGCGCCGATGTATGAGGATCTCGAAAAGAGGAGAAAGCGCTTGTCGGTGAGTGCAGAAAGTCCCTCGCAGGATGCGCGCGTCATCATGTACCCATAGACATTGTGAACATCATAATGATTTATTTTTTTTCCGTTCACCTCGTGATAAAAAGAAGCGTAATCACTGAAAAAGCCGTTTGCGACAAAATCAGGATCCTCTTTGTGATTTTTTAAGATATACTTATGCAGCGCCTTGTTTTTTGTATACTCACTGTAAAAGATGGAGGGTTCATTCATGTCGTTCCAAAACCCTTCCACGCCGCAGTCGGTGTATACCTTGTACTTCCTCCCGAACCACTTGCGCACCTCGGGCCGCAAAAAATCAGGAAGATGTGTCATTCCCGGCCAGACAGCCGCCCTGAAATAACCGCCCTCGCGGTTTTTGCAGAAGTACCCTTTTTGTACTCCCTCTTCATAAGTGGGCTCACCCTTTTCTTCCTTGATCGCTGCATCTACGATAGGAACGAGGCGTATGCCGAATTTTTTCATCTCACGGTTGAACGCAGCAAAATTCGGAAAGCGGCGTTTGTTGAGGGTAAAATCGATATAGCGATCCATATAGTCGATGTCCATACAGATATAGTCGAGCGGGATGCCCGCCTTTCTGTATCCGAACAAGACTTTTTCAATGTCCTTCTCGTTCTTATAGCCCCAGCGGCTCTGTCCGAATCCGAATGCCCAGAGCGGCGGCACAAAGCTCCTGCCGATCGCACGCAGAAAACGGCGGACGATCGCATATGCGCTCTCGCCCTCAATGATGTAGAGTTTGACATCTCTCTCACAGCGCACGCAGATCTCTCCGCTCCCCTTGAAGCCGATCTCAAAGACAGCACGTGCGGGCGTATCGAAAAAGGCACCGTATTTCTCCGCGCCGTCCACGACAAAGAAATTGTGCGAGCCGTACATCGAAGGCATCTCATCGTTGTGCCTCGGGTCGTCGCAATTGAAACTCACATATCGGCCGCCCCTTTTATTGATGCCGCGCATGGTCTGACCCAAACCGTAGACCGCATCACTCGGAGCAAGCGGCGCACGAAAAATGCGCACGCCGTCCTCATCCGTGACGGTAAAGCGCGTCTGCCTATCGCCGATCGGGACTTCCTCGACGACGGCTTCGGTATCGAAAGGCTCGCCGTACAAATACGCTGTGATCATCTTGTTTTCCTCCGCAATTCGGCTCAGCTGCCCCTCTTTTCGTCTATATAGGTCGCTTCAAGATCGGAAACATGCAACAAAACAGCAAGCGGAAATTTGCAATACGCTTCGCTGATGGAAAAATCGCCGCCCTTTGCACGCATGTCAAAGCCGCCCATGTGCCAGTTGATCGCCATCGCTTCCTCTCTGGAAAGCCGCAGAAAACTGTTTGCAATGTATACTGATTTCTCCCCGTGCCCGAACGGAAGCGCTTCTTCCCGCGTAAAGCAGGGTTTGCGCACCCATTCTCCGTTTTCCTTTACGTTGCGGAAATCCGGCTTATAGTAATCGATCTTGCACAGATCATGGAGCAGGCCGCAGACCGCGACAGTCTCGTGCGAATAGCGTTTCTCCCAATCGGAACCGAACTCGTTTTTCACGTTTGCAAGAAGGCGGCGGTAGGTGTTGACGCTGTGTTCGCAAAGCCCGCCCTCATAGGCGCAGTGATAACGGATGCTCGCAGGCGCGCGGAAAAAATCCGATTTTAGAAGGTAATCGCGCAGTTCTTTTGCCCCCTCCCTCTTGATGGTCGAATCATAGATCTTTAAAAAACACTCTTTGCCGTTGTCCATCCGAGTATGCCCGCCTCCTTTTTTGATCGTATTTTATTTTATCACATCTGTCCGAACATTGCAACATCACCGCAGTAATTTATCGCTCCGCACAGAAAAATCTCCCGCTTCGGCAGAAAGCGGGAGATCTGTCATTTTATTTTCGTGACCTTATAGCCAGCATCCTCGACTGCTTTTACGAGAATATCGTCCGCGACCTCAGTCTCGACAAGTGCGCGTTTTTTCTTGAGCTCGACGCTCGCCTTAACGCCCTCGATAGCATTTAGTGCATTCTCCACGCGCGCACTGCAGTGCGAACAGCTCATCCCTTCTATAACCAGGATCTTTTTCATCCTTTCTCCTTCGTCCTTGCGGACTATTTTATTTTTTTTATGTTTCGGACGGAAACGCATGAGCCGCAGGGCATTCCCTACGACACAGACGGAACTCAGGCTCATTGCCGCCGCGCCGATCATGGGATTGAGCATGAGTCCGAGCGAATAAAATACCCCCGCCGCGATCGGTATTCCGATGAGGTTGTATAAGAAAGCCCAAAAAAGGTTTTCCTTGATATTGCGCACCGCCGCGCGGCTCAGATCGATCGCTGAACTCAGCGCTCGCAGATCGCCTGAAACGAGAACGACGTCCGCCGCATCGATGGCGATGTCCGTGCCGTTGCCCATCGCAATGCCGACATCCGCCTCTTTGAGAGCGGGCGAATCGTTGATCCCGTCACCGACCATCGCCGTGACGCCGCTCTTTTTGCTTTCCAAAACCGCCTCCAGCTTGTCCTGCGGCATGACCTCGGCACGAACTTCATCGATCCCGACTTGAGCGGCGATCGCGCGCGCTGCACCCTCAGCGTCCCCCGTAAGCATGACGGGGCAGATCCCGCGCGAAACAAGCTCGCCGACTGCGTCGCGACTTCCCTCTTTCAGAGTGTCCGCAACCGCAAAGATCGCCGCAAGAGTTTTGCCCTCCGCAAGGTACAGGACTGTTTTTCCCTGTCCTTCAAGCTGCCGCGCGCTCTCTTTGCCGCCCGTAATATCGATCGAATTGCTGAGCATCCACTTCTCGTTTCCGATCAGAATATCTCCCGCCGCTGCGCCGAGCCCTGCAGAATATCGGAAACCGGGAGCCGCCGAAAAGACGACACCCTCCTCCCGCGCGCGGGAAATAATACAATCTGCGAGCGGATGATTCGAACCGAGCTCCACGCTTGCCGCAGCCGCAAGGGCGCGCTCGCGCGTGCATTCTCCGAAGAGAAGTATGTCGTGGACACGCGGTTTTCCTTCAGTGAGTGTTGCCGTCTTGTCCAAAAGCACATTTTTTATGCCATGCGCCTTCTGTAACGCCTCGGCATCTTTAAAGAGAATGCCGAGCGACGCGCCTCTTCCCGTGGCGGCCATGACCGCGACGGGTGTCGCAAGCCCCAGCGCACACGGACAGGAGATGACAAGGACGCTGATAGACATGTTCAGTGCACGGGAGAACTGAACGTTCCCGCCGACGGCGCCAACGATCAGCCAGACGGCAAACGTCACCGCCGCAATGAGGAGAACCGCAGGAACAAAAACAGCGGCGATCTTGTCCACCGTCTTTTCGATGGGCGCTTTGGAAGTACCCGCCGAGCGGACAAGCCTGACGATCTTGGACAGGACGGTGTCTTCTCCCACTTTTTCGGCGCGGATGCGCACAACATTCCCGCGATTGACCGTCGCACTCGTGACCGCATCTCCCACGCCGACTTCAACGGGCAAACTTTCGCCCGTCACGGCGGATTTATCAGCAAACGTGCTTCCCTCCACGACCACACCGTCCGCAGGAAAGCTGTCTCCCTGTTTTACGACAGCGATATCGCCGACGGCCAGCTCACGAAGCGGAATGACAAAAAGCTCCCCCGCACGCTCGACGGTCACCATTTCGGGAGCAAGCCGAAGTAGTTTTTCCACCTCTTCGCCCGTCTTTTTTTTAGAACGCGCCTCCAGCCATTTGCCGAGCGTGACCAAAGTCAGGATCATCGCCGCCGACTCAAAAAAAAGCCCGTGAGCGGAAAGCGAAAGCTGTGTTTCCCGATCGGATACGCCGATGACAAACATCACACATACACTATATAGAAAAGAAGCCGCAGAACCGAGACTGACCAGTGTGTCCATATTCGGAACACGCTTGATCGCAGCCTTGATCCCGCTTTTGAAAAAGGCAAAATTGACAAAGAGAACGGGCACGGTAAGAAGAAGCTGACAAAGAGCAAGATTTACCGGCTCCTCAAAAAAATACGGAAGCGGCGCTCCGAACATATGCGCCATGGTGAAATAAAGCAAAGGCACCAGGAAGCAGAGCGAAACAAAAAAACGCGTGCGGAGCTTTTTCGCCTCCTCATCAAATTGCGATGCGGGTTTTCTTTCAGGCTCTGCCGCCTCATCATCTGGAAAGATCCCATACCCTAGCTCCGTCACCGTACGCAAAATGTCCTGTACACGAACGAGCTTTTCATCGTAAGAGACGATCATGCTCTCGCCCATCAGACTGACTTCGGCCCGATCAACGCCTTTCATTTTTCCGACCGTCTTTTGAATGCCCGCCGAACAGGCTGCACAAGTCATGCCGGTCACTTTGAAATGCTGCTGCATATTAACCTCTTTTAATCGCAACTTAACAGGTTGCAATTATTATAGCCCTTGCAGCAGACGATGTCAAGCCATTGCTGTTTATTCCTTTTTATAAAAAGCGAGCTCTTTTTGTAGGCGTATTTTTTCAGCAAAAAACAGTAAATTTACGCCTTTAACATGGTATTATGTCTGACATAATTTAACGGAATATCACAAAATCACGTCAAGGAGCATCATAAGCGCAAAGCCGAACGTGACGCCGCCAACCGCAGAATACTTCCCCTCTGCAACAGAAGGCGGGATGAGTTCGGCGCAGGATACCGCGATCATCGCGCCCGCCGAAAAAGCCAGCGCCCAGGGAAGAAGCGCGGAGATAACCCCCACCGCAAGAGCGCCGAGAATACCGGCAAACACCTCAACAAGCCCTGAAAACTGTCCGAAGAAAAACGCCTTTCCCGCCGAAAAACCCTGTTTTCGGAGCGGCACGGATACGCAAAGCCCTTCAGGAAAATTCTGTATTCCGATCCCAAGCGCGAGCATGAACGCGGATACGATCGCTCCGTACCCACCCGCAAGCGAGCCGAACGCGACGCCGATCGCAAATCCTTCGGGGATATTGTGAAGCGTCATCGCGCAGAACATGAGCGCGCCGCCCCTCGTCTCACCTGAAAATATGCTCTTGCTCGCAAGCCAGGCATTGGATAAAATGATGAACAGACCGCCCGCAATAAAGCCGACGGAAAGGACGATCGCTGTCATTGCTCCTGCATTTGCCGCCTCCAGTCTTTCTTTTGCAGGCAGCAAAAGAGAAAAGAAACTTGCGGCGATCATGATCCCCGCCGCAGTGCCCTGCATCGCATTCAGGATGCGGCTGTTGAACCGCCCCGAAAAGAAGACAAACGATGCGCCGAGCGCCGTCATAAAATATGTAAAGAGTGTTGCCAACATCGCCTGCACCCAGGCAGGCAGTCCCAAAAGCCAATCCAAGGACTCTTCCTCCGTAAAAATTCCTCCATACATTCTATTCGGAAAGAATGCGTCCTTGTGCATAAAAAAACACCGCCGCGCAAACGACGATGTTTTTTATAAAATCTGATTCAGTTTAAAAAACCCTTGATCACTGCATCCTCGGCTTCCTGTTCGGTAAGCCCGAGGCTCATCAATTTTAAGAGCTGTTCCCCCGCGATCTTTCCGACGGCCGCCTCATGCACGAGACTCGCCTCAGGACTGACCGCGTCGATCTTCGGCGTGGAAATGATGCGAGCGGAGTCAAGCACGATGCCGTCGCACTCCACATGTCCGAAACATTCGCTCTTGCCCACAAGATCGGAACGGAATTTCTGCACGGAAGACCCGCGCGCCACACTGCGGCTGACGACATCCGCACTGCTTCCTTTTCCTCTGAGATTGACTTTGAAATCAGTGACCGCGCGCTGCTCCCCGTCCGTAAGGATCTTCTCCTTCACGATCAGGCGGGCACGTTTCCCAAGATCAGCGACCGTCCGTCGGTCAGTATCCGTGACCCCGCCGAGCTGCGTGGATTCCATGATAAAGCAGGCATTCTCCTTGAGCACGAGCTTCGTGACGGGATTGAAGACCTTTGCGCCGTCGCTCTTGCCGTCCGCATAATGCTTTTCGATGTAGCGCACCTTTGCGTTTTTCTCAAGATGAAAAGAATGGATACCGTCGTGTCGGGTATCGCCGCAGGCATCGTTGTGGATGCCGCACCCCGCAATGATGGTCACGTCCGCATTTTCGCCGATGTAAAAGTCGTTGTAAACAGTGTCCTGAAAATCACCGATCGTCAATAAGACGGGAATGTGTACCGACCGGTTTTTAACGCCCGCTTTTACGATGATATCGATCCCGTCCTTGTCTTTTTTGGGCACGATCTCGACATCCGTATCGGAGTTGCGGAGCATGAGTTTGCCGTTCTTGCGGATATTGAAACTGCCCTCGGGAATGCCGTGCAGGTCCGCGATCGTCTCCAAAAGCTGTGCATCCGTCTTATCCATTTGCATTCTCCTTTATGCTGCGCCAGCACAGCGAGGGCCTTTGCGTAAGTTTTTCAAACATCTCTTCTTTGCGTCCCGCGCAGATAAGTTTATCGTTGTCAAAGAGCACGATCTTGTCCGCCGTCTCAAGGATGCGCTGCTGGTGACTGACAATGATGACAGTCTTGTCGTGCAGTTTTTCAAACACTTTGACCAAATCTTCAAAACTCCACAGATCGATGCCCGCCTCGGGCTCGTCGAGGAGAAAAACCTCTCCGCCCTTTGCGATCGCCATCGCGAGCTCGATGCGCTTGAGCTCACCGCCCGAAAGCGTGCCGTCCACAGAGCGGTCGATGTAGTTGCGCGCGCAGAGCCCGACCGCGGAAAGGCATTCGCACATGCCGTCCGTATCCAATTTCTTTCCGCAGGCGTATTCGAGCAAACGCTTTACCGTGATACCCTTAAAACGGACGGGCTGTTGAAAAGCGATGGTAAACCCCTTTCTCGCACGCTCCGTGACGCCGAGAGCCGTGATGTCCTCACCGTTGAACAGGATCTGTCCCGAAGTCGGTTTTTCAAATCCCATCAAAATTTTGATGAGCGTGGATTTTCCGCTTCCGTTGGGGCCCGTGATCACACTGATCGCCGCGTCATCGAAGGTCAGGTCTATGTTTTTAAGGATGTCTTGCGGTTTCCCGCTCACTTCATCCTTTACTGAATATGAAATGTCTTTTAGTTCAAGCATTCGCACTCCTAAAACGTAAGAAACGCCTCATTTGTAAGTATTTCCCTTTAACGGAAATTTTATAGCATGCGCCCTGCCGCTGTCAAATTTTTCCGCATCGCTTCGCCGTATTTTTTTGTCCGAATCCCCTCCGTTTTCGGAGCAAACTCAGACGCGGACTTCGCCGCTGACGCCGAGCTCCGCCTTATGTTCCGCGAGGATGGGATCGATCTCCGCGCCGATAAACTCTTCCACCTGCGCGCTGCTCCTTCCGATGAAGTTGCGCGCATCGAGGATGCCGTCCAAGCGGTCCCACACAGCCTTGAACATCTCGTCCTGCTTGATCAGACTGATGAGATCGTTGTCCCTGCCCTCCTCTTTTACATGCTTTGCCGCCTGCATGGAGAGAACGCGGATACGCTCGTGAAGTTCCTGCCTGTTCCCGCCTGCCTTGACACATTCCATCATGATGTTTTCCGTCGCCATGAACGGGAGTTCTGCCGCAATGTGTTTTGCGATGACCTTTTCGTAGACGACCAGGTTCTCGGAGATGTTGAGGTAAAGGTTGAGGATCGCATCCACGGAGAGGAACGCCTGCGCAATGACGATTCGTTTATTGGCGCTGTCGTCGAGCGTGCGCTCAAACCACTGCGTGGAGGCCGTGACTGCACAGTTGACGGGCAGGCTGATCACATAACGCGAAAGAGAGCCCATGCGTTCGCTGCGCATCGGGTTGCGCTTGTACGCCATCGCCGACGAACCGATCTGATGCTTTTCGAACGGCTCTTCGATCTCCTTCATATTCTGCAAAATGCGGATGTCGTTGGAGAAGCGATAGGCACTCTGCGCAATCTGCGACAAAACACAAAGTACGTTGTAGTCAAATTTTCTCGGATAGGTCTGCCCCGTGACGCCGTACACTTTGGAATAGCCCATCTTTTTCACGACGCGGCGCTCCAGCTCCTTGACCTTTTCGCCGTCGCCGTTGAACAGATCGAGAAAGCTCGCCTGCGTGCCCGTCGTGCCCTTCACACCGCGGAGCTTAACCGAGTTTTTGAGATTGACGAGGTCATAGTAATCCATTTCGAGGTCGGAAAGCCAAAGCGTCGCGCGTTTCCCGACAGTCGTGAGCTGTGCAGGCTGAAGATGCGTGAACCCGAGCGTCGGAAGATCTTTATAGCGGAGCGCAAATTTTTTGAGCTTGTCCATCACATTGACGAGCTTTTTCATGACAAGGTCGAGCGCGTTGTCGATGACGATGACCTCGGCATTGTCCGTCACATAGCAGCTCGTCGCGCCGAGATGGATGATGGGCATGGCAGACTTTGCCTGCTTGCCGAACGCCTTGACGTGCGCCATAACATCGTGCCGCACTTCGCTCTCAAACTTGCGCGCGTCGTCGTAGTTGATGTCATCCGCATATTTTTTCATTTCATCGATCTGCTCGCGGGAAATATTGAGCCCCAGCTCCATCTCCGATTCTGCGAGCGCGATCCAAAGTTTTCTCCACAGGCGGAATTTCTTGTCGTCCGAAAAGTTTTCTGCCATTTCCCTGCTCGCATAACGGCTGAGCAAAGGGTTTTCGTATACTGCGGTATCTGCCATATCCGTCTCCCGTATAAATTGATTTACTATTTTATTATAAAACAAAACGCAAATTTTTTCCACTAAAATAAAGTGGTTTTGCAAAAAAGAAGGACGGCAAAAAATTGCCGCCCCATTTTCCCCTGTCTTGGTCAGATGTCCATTTTGTTCAGAACGTCCTTGAGCGTTTTGATCTCGTCCATCGAAAGCGTGATCCCTTTCCCCATCCGATCATGCCCCTCGTTCCAGGTACGAATATCATACACGGGTTCCCGCTCACTCCAGCTGACCAAATTGAGCTCCTTGGTCCATCCGTTGCCCGTCTCACCCAAAACTCCGAGCTTTTCGGTGATTTCATATTTGAGTTCCGCCATAGTAGTGCCTCCACAGTTGCGCTTTTTCTTTAATTATATCATGTCATTGTAAAAAAGTAAAGAGCTTGAAAAAAAATAGAAAGTATAAGATGGAGATTTCCCGTAAAAACGCTCACTTTTCTTGCCTTTTTTCCCGTTTTATCATCCCCTCGATCCCATCGATGCGGATGACGGCATAGTCTTTGATATCCAGACACTTTCCGCAGTTATCACAAACTTTGGAAGGATCGAGATCGCACATCTCACACTCCATGCATCCGATGCAATCGCGATCATATAACATACATTTTTGCGGCGCCATCTTTATACCCTCCATATGCGCACAGTATAACACATACTGTCAAAATAATCAATTCTTTTTCAATTATTTTTAATTTATTCCAAACATTTGTTTGCTTTTTTTGCGCGTATATGATATAATTAAGAAAAAAATGAGGAAGAAACGCCATGTCCGAAAGCAGCAAAAACAAGATGCAGGCCGTGCTCAATTATATCAACGAGTACAATGCCGAATACGGCTATTCCCCCACCGTGCGCGAGATCTGCGCGGAACTCAACATCAAGTCCACCGCTTCGGCTTATTATTATATCGAAAAGCTGACGGAAGGCGGCCACCTCTCCAAGTCCCCGAACAAAAACCGCGCCGTAAATATCCGAAAGACGGCATCTGTAAACATCCCCCTGATCGGTACGGTCACTGCAGGCCAGCCGATCTTCGCCTATGAAAATTATGAGGATTACTACTCCTTCCCTGCGGGCAGCTTCAACGGAAGCGACCTTTTCATGCTCAACGTGAGCGGGACCAGTATGATCGACGCAGGCATCAAAGACGGGGATAAAATCATCGTGCGGAAGCAGGAGTCTGCGGAAAACGGAGACATTGTCGTCGCACTTGTCGATGACAGCGCGACAGTCAAACGCTTTTTCAGACAAGACGGGAAATACATCCTTCACCCCGAAAACGAGACCATGCCAGACATTATCGTCGACGAAGTTGCGATCCTCGGCAAAGTCGTAGGTCTTGTGCGCAGTTTTTAACTCTTTTGCTTTGCAAAACAGCCTTTTCAACCACATTGAACACAGAGATCACAAAAAGAGCCCGATTCTTTTCGGGCTCTTTTCCTTTTCTCTATCCATGCCGCATCGCCGAGGCGCATCCCCCTGATCGAAAGAAACAGGCGCAAAGCTTCCGTTTTCGGCGCAAATCTCTTTGAGCAGAAAATCCGCTCAGTCTTCACCGCCCGCCTTGAAATTATAGACAGGGCGGATGATGCGCAAAACCTCTGCTGTCGGCCCGATATTGTCGAGGATGTCCTGCATGCCCTTGTATGCCATCGGACATTCGTCAAGCGTCGTTCGGTTGACGGAAGTGGTATAAACGTTCGACATCTGTTTTTTAAATTCGGATACAGTAAAGGAATTTTTCGCCTCTGCACGGCTCATGAGCCTGCCCGCGCCATGCGGCGCGGAGAAATTCCAGTCTTCATTCCCCTTTCCCACACATATAAGACTTCCGTCGCGCATGTTGATGGGAATAAGCAATTTTTCGCCCTTTTGCGCCGAGACAGACCCTTTGCGCAGGATCATATTTTCCGTGTCGATGTAATTGTGAATTGTCGTGAACTGCTCCTCGACGTGAAGTTTCATCCCCTTGACGATCTCATCGATCATTGCGCGGCGATTGAGTTCGGCAAATTCCTGCACGATCTTCATGTCGTGAATGTATCTGTCGAACAGATCGCCCGTCACATAAGCAAGATCTCTCGGAATGCTGATCTGTTTTACGTTTTTCATTCGGGCGATCTCTTTCTGTATATCTTTTTGCCGCCCCTCCCTCTTCAACTCCGCGATCATCTGTTTTACGGACGCATCGTCGGAATGGTTGAGCATTTTGTATCCCTCTTCCTGATAATATTTTGCAACTTCCAGTCCGAGGTGACGGCTTCCCGAATGGATGACGATATAAAGATTGCCGTCGTCGTCCTTATCCGCCTCGATAAAGTGATTTCCTCCGCCAAGAGTGCCGATGCTTTTTTCCGCGCGAATTGCGTCGATGTAGCGAAAGCAGCACAGCTCTTCAAGTTCGATCTCACGGGAATAACGGTGCGCCTTGTCACGGATCGCGAATCCGGAAGGTATCTTTTGATAGATCAGCTTATCAAGCTTTTCCAATTCCAGATGTGTTTCGCGGACGCGGATCACTTCCATGCCGCAACCGATGTCCACGCCGACGAGATTGGGGACTATCTTATCCGTGATCGTCATGGTCGTGCCGATCGTACAGCCTTTTCCCGCATGGATGTCGGGCATCAGGCGAATGCGGCTTCCTGCCGCAAACTCCTGGTTGCACAGCTCTATCACCTGCGAAACGGACGCATTGTCCACAACGTCCGTAAAAATTTTTGCCTCGTTGTATTTTCCCTTTACTTCTATCATATTTCCTCTTATCGGATATTTAAATTATTTTGCCGCGCCGCATTGCTTTTTCTTTCCGCTTTCTCGAAAGAAATCATGCGTCACTTCCCTGCACGCGCTTCTGCTTATACTGCTACAGATGCGTCACGCCGTTTTAATCTTGCTCTGACGGGTCACGCAGGCATCATAGGTATAAATAATGACGTCATATTTTGTCAGCCATTTTCTCCGACTCCATTGTAGCTTATTTCCCTTCCAATGTAAAGGGTTTCCCGCCGTTTCATTCTCAATTTGCCTCAAATGCCGAAAAAAAGACACGCTCGACAGCTAACCCGAGCGCTGAACATCATTTAAACAATAAATATACCTTAATGTCCGACTGCCCGCAAGAGCAGCGCTTTTATATAATCACAGACGGACACCGTCAAAAAATTCAGTCCGTTGTCGCTGATAATCTTTGTCCCATCGAAGCATCGCCCATGATGCTTTAGAAGTCCAGAGGCTTGTTTTTATCTTTGTCTTAGCGGTTTTTTAAGAGCGTTGCCTGACGATCGCGCTTGATGGCGATTGATCGAACTTGAAAGCCGCTTATTTTTCTGCGCGCAATCCCCCCCGCTTCCGTTACTACAAAATCGGTCACTTCGGTAACGGATCGTTTGCACCTGCATGTTTTTGATAATACTACCCCTGCGGTTTTCATATAAATCTTGAACGTTCTGTTTTCTTCATCATATTCTTTTACAACGAATTTGCGAACTCATCGGCGGCAATGGATCCCTTGGATTTTGCTAATTTTTAATTGGAATCAGGGTTTACACGGATACAAACCAAAGACAATAGTTAACATTCAGTTAAAAATAATCGTGTACAATATGAGCAAAATCAAACAAGGAGTTATATTTATGATCCAAGCCACTATGGAATTGCTGTTTGATGCAGCTTACCTGACCTTCGCCCTCTTCATCGGAATTTATCTGATCGCAAAAGGGAAAGGCAAATTTTTTAAATTATTCGGCGTGATGGCTGTGGTTTTGTCATCCGGCGATTCGTTTCATTTGATACCGCGCGTCTACGCCTTGTTCACAACAGGATTGGAGGCAAACGCATTTGCTCTGGGATTAGGAAAATTGATCACTTCAATTACCATGACCCTGTTTTATGTTATCTTTTATTTTATTCTTGAAAGCGTCCGGAAACCAAACAAAATAAAAACAATAAGTTGCCGCATTTGCCTGTTCTTCTTGGCAGCATTGCGAATTGTACTTTGCGCTTTCCCTCAAAATAAATGGTTCTCATACGAAGGCTCTCTTCTTTGGGGCATTTTGAGGAATATTCCGTTTGCATTGATCGGCACAGAAATAATCGTGATTTGTTTTCTGATCGCAAAAACATGCAAAGATCGCAGCTATTATATAATGGCGCTCATGGTGATCCTGTCATTCGGATTTTGCATTCCTGTCGTACTCTTTTCGGATACGGTGCCCATCATAGGTGTTTTAATGATCCCGAAAACATTGGCCTATGTCGGCATTGTAATAATCGGCCTTATAAAACACCGTGCTCAAACAAAAAAATACAAATTGACAGAGCAGAAAAAGGTTGTTATAATTAAAATAAAGCAAGTTGATCTTTTAAAATAATGAGGTAACCATGTTTCAAATTCTGCTGGCAGAAGATGACCTCCCGCTCCGAAAATTGACCAAGCGCAATCTTGAGCTGCGCGGTTTTTGTGTGCAC
>ERZ1643249.711-NODE-711-length-36018-cov-23.748519_pt1 | contig 36018 bp, 37 predicted proteins | sample MGYA00579263_ERZ1643249 | MGnify/ENA primary metagenome ERZ1643249 (study PRJEB29033, sample SAMEA4952264) | chicken gut metagenome | biome: Broiler Chicken; feature: Gastrointestinal Tract; material: Caecum | place: Ireland | collected 2018 | study: Broiler...
GAAGGGCGATCCGATAGATGAAAGTAAAATTGAGCGTCGTTTTGTTACTAAAGACGAAGTTGACCAAGTTAAGAGGTTTAACCCCAAGACAATGGAAGTCACTGATAAAATAATTCAGTTGGTTGAGCCGCTGCTTCAGGTTAAGTTTAATGACTTTCAATACCTTGCTTTAGCAGATCACATTGACTTTGCAGCTACCAGGGTTAAGGATCATATCGATATTGATCCAGCCAATAATAATTGGGAAGTTAAAAATTTATACCCCAAAGAATATGTGGTAGCTAAAAAGGTGGTAAAGCTAATTAATCAAGACATGCAAATTGAATTACCTGAAAGTGAATCTATTTTTATGACATATCACTTAGTCAATGCTAAAAGTGATGTGGCACAAGTACAGGAAACTGTTCAGATTACTAATTTGATTAATGGAATTATTGATATTATTCAACTGCAATATTCGATGCAGCTCGATACAAGTTCTTTTAATTACAGTCGCTTTATTTCACATTTGCGTATTCTATTGGTTAGATTTTTAAGAAATAAGCATAAGGATGAGGCACCGCTTGATCCAGCGATGCTTGGTTTCATGAAGATCAAATACAGCAGAGCTTATGAAACCGCAGAACGAATCGCAACTTACTTACAAGCCAAGATGAATTGGACATTAGATACAGATGACAAATTTTACTTGGTTTTACATATTTGGCGAGTAACTAGTCGCCAAGAAAACTAAATATCTAAGTTACTTAGGTATGTTACTAAGAGAATTAGGCATTAACCCAAGTTACTGAAAGACGTTGAGCATGATTTATGTTCTTTAGTTTTTGAGTAGCTTGGGTTTTTATTTTGAGGGGGGAAAGACTAATGGCTAAGAATTATGACAATTTGGCCAAAACCAACATTCAAGATGTTGGTGGTAAAGACAATGTCAATAGTGTTGTTCACTGTGCAACACGTTTACGTTTTAAATTAAAGGATGAAAAAAAGGCAAACGATGATGCCTTAAAAGATACTGACGGTGTTGTTACTGTCGTAAAGGCCGGTGGACAATATCAAGTTGTTATCGGTAATGAGGTTGCTGATGTCTACGATGCTGTATTAAAGGAAGGAGGCTTCCCAGGCGGTGGTCAAGTTCCTGATGACGATGTTGCAGATGATAATTCAAGTTTCATTGATAAAGCTGTTGCCTTAATTTCAGGAATCTTTACTGATATCCTAGCACCACTTAGTGCCGGCGGTATTATCAAAGGTTTAGTTGTTTTAGCAGCTGCAATGGGCTGGCTTTCAAAAACTTCTGGTGCATATCAAATTTTATACGCCGTTGGTGATAGTATCTTCTACTTCTTACCAATATTCTTGGGTGTAACTACTGCTAGAAGATTCCACATGAATCAATTTATTGGTTTAGCCATTGGTGCTGTATTAACTTACCCAACGATGGTTGGTTTAGCTTCAAGTAAAACAGTATTAGGTACTTTGTTCCAAGGTACGCCATTTGCTTCTGAAATTCATACAACTTTCTTTGGCATTCCAGTGGTTACTATGAACTATACTTCAACTGTTTTGCCAGTTATCTTTGCTGTTTGGTTTGGTTCCGTTATCGAACACTGGGCAAAGAAATGGATTCCAACGGTTGTGCAAATGTTCCTTGTACCTGCGCTTACTATTATTATTACTTTACCAGTTGCATTTATTGTTATCGGTCCTGTAATGACTTGGGTTGGTGATGCCATTGGTGCAGTCATGGCCGGTATCTACAACTTTAGTCCAATTGTTGCCGGTGTGGTTGTTGGTGCATTGTGGCAAGTACTTGTTATCTTCGGTGTTCACTGGGGCTTGGTTGCTGTATCAACAACTAATATTGCAGCTTTAGGCTATGATCCAATTTTGGCTCTTACTTGTATGGTTTGTTACGCACAGATTGGTGTTGTATTGGCAATTATTAAACAAACTAAGGACAAGAAGTTAAAAGATACAGCAATAGGTGCCTTCTTCTCAGGACTCTTCGGTGTTACTGAACCAGCAATTTATGGTGTAACTTTACCAAGAAAAACTCCATTTGTTTTAAGTTGTATTGGTGGTGCCGTTTCTGGTGCAATTATGGGTATCTTCCATTCAGTACTTTACATGATGCCTTCAATGGGATTCTTTGCAATTCCTGCCTACATTAATCCAAAAGGTGGTTCAATGATCCCAGTTATTGGTGTTATTGTATCCGCAGTCGTAGCATTTATCGTTGGTTTTATTTTGCAATTAATCTTCGGTAAGAAATCAGTTGATGCTGAATACAACAAGAAACAAGCTCAAAAGGTTGCTGAAGCAGCTAACGAAGCAACAGAAGTTGCTAATAATCCAATTGTTGCTGCAAGTGAAAATGAAGAAAAATTAAATCCATCTACAAAATTAGTTTCACCATTAAACGGTGACGTAAAACCTTTATCAGAAATTAAAGACGAAGTATTCTCAAGTGGTGCCATGGGTCAAGGTGTAGCTATTGAACCAAACGAAGGTGTTCTTCACGCCCCAGCTGATGGTAAGATTGCTCTTGTTTTCCCAACTGGTCACGCTGTTGGAATTAACACTACTGACGGTGCAGAAGTTTTGATGCACATCGGTATGGATACAGTTAACTTACAAGGAAAAGGCTTTAAGACTCTTGTACAAAAAGGCCAAGAAGTTAAGGCTGGCGATCCATTAGTTGAATTTAATATTAAAGATATCAAGGCGGCTGGTTATGAAGTAACTACTCCAGTTGTAGTAACCAATTCAAAGAAATATGAAAGTGTTAACCAAGTTGCTAACGGTGCAGTTAAAGTTGGTCAAGAAATCTTATCTTTGCAAGGTGAAGATGAAGGAGCTAAAGTATCTGGTCAAGTTCAAATTAATTAGGCTATAATGAACTGTAACTGCTTACAATAATAGAAAGAGAGATAAAGATGTCATTTCCAAAGAATTTTTTATGGGGTGGTGCTACCGCTGCTAACCAAATTGAAGGTGCATATGATGTTGATGGTAAGGGTTTATCAGTAACTGATATAACAACTGCCGGTAGTCTTGATGCACCAAGAATGTTGACTTATAAGTTGAATGGTAAGTTAGAAAAAACACCAGCTATGCCAGGTGCGGGGTTGCCTGAAGGAGCTGTTGGTGCGATTGATCCTGATAGTTATTACCCTAACCATGTAGCGATTGATTTTTACCACCATTATAAGGAAGACATTAAAATGTTTGCTGACATGGGTTTTAAAGTTTTCCGTCTTTCAATTGCTTGGACTAGAATTTTCCCAAAGGGCGATGAAGAAAAGCCAAATCAAGCTGGACTTGATTTTTATCGTAATGTCTTTGAAGAATGTAAAAAGTATGGCATTGAACCATTAGTTACTATTTCTCACTATGAAGATCCACTTTACCTCAGTGAAAAGTACCATGACTGGGGCGATCGTAAGATGATCGACATGTACGTTAAATATGCCAAGACTTTGTTTAATGAATACAAGGGATTGGTTAAGTACTGGTTAACTTTCAACGAAATTAATACTACTTTATTAATGCTTAACTCATTCGGAAATAAAGTAGATGATGATAAGGTTTACCAACACGCATATCAAAAGTTGCACTATCAATTTGTAGCAAGTGCTCGTGCAGTTAAGCTGGCTCACGAAATTGATCCAAACTATGTAATAGGTAACATGATTTGTGGTATCGTTGATTATCCACTTACTCCAGATCCAAAGGATATTTTGCTTAACCGTCATATGTGGGAACAAGATATCTTCTATTGTGGGGATGCACAATGTAAGGGTAAGTATCCAACGTTCGCTAAGCGTCTTTGGAAGGAACATAACGTACATCTTGATATTACTGAACAAGACAAGAAAGATATGCTTGAAGGTACTGTCGATATGTACACCTTCTCTTACTACATGAGTAATGTGGTGACTACGCACAAGATTGAAGATAAAGTTGGTGGTAACTTCGCAGCCGGTGCTAAGAACCCATACCTTAAGTATTCTGAATGGGGCTGGGCAACTGATCCGGATGGTTTGCAATATTACCTCGAAGTAATGTACGATCGTTACGAATTGCCATTGATGGTTGTAGAAAATGGTCTTGGCGCTGTTGATAAGATTAGCGATGACGGCAAGATTCATGATGATTACAGAATCGACTACTTGAGAATGCATATTGAAGCCATGAATCGTGCGATCGAAGATGGCGTTGATGTTCGTGCTTACACTACTTGGGGCTGTATCGATGAAGTCTCAGCTGGTACTGGTCAAATGTCTAAGCGTTACGGCTTTATCTATGTTGATCGTGATGATAACGGTGAAGGAACTTTAAAGAGAATGCCTAAGGATTCCTTTGATTGGTATAAGAAGGTTATTGCTTCAAACGGTGAAGATTTAGGCTAATTGCATAAAATATGGGTATAAGAAAGAGAGATGATTTGCTCATCTCTCTTTTTGTATATATAGACAGAGTACTTGTTTTTTATAAATGTCAATATTCCATACAAAACTAAAGAGCGTATAATAAACTCTATCGATTTTGTATAGGAGTTGACATTTTGAATAGGAATGAGAAAAAGCACAAAAAAGTTTGGCTAACGATAGGGATAGTAGTAGCCGTACTTGTAGCACTAATTGGAGCAGGTGAAGCATACTTTTTTAACGTTGCTTTTACGCCTGGTGAAAAAAGTGTATTAAATAAATATTCGCACAATACGAAAAAAGATCCATTGGCTGCCAAAAAGAAATGGTATGCCAAGGTAAAGAAGCAACACTGGTATATGAAGTCGGCTACAAGTGATTATCGCTTAGATGCAAATTATATTCCAGCTAAGAACTCGCATAAGACTGTAGTGATTCTTCATGGTTTTGGCAACAATAAAGATACCATGGGGCCATATGCAGGCATGTTTCATGAATTAGGCTATAACGTTTTGCTTCCTGATGCTCGTGCACATGGTCAAAGCCAAGGTAAGTACATTGGTTATGGCTGGCCTGAAAAGTATGACGTTCGTAAATGGGTAGAAAAAGATATAGCTAAAGAAGGCAAGAATCAAAAAATAGTAATCTTTGGCGTCAGCATGGGTGGTGCTACTACTATGATGACTAGTGGTATTAAGATGCCTAAGCAGGTTAAGGCTTATATTGAAGATTGTGGTTATGCCAGTGTTAAAGATGAATTCTTGCATGAAGCACAAGATCTATACCATATGCCAAAACCTGTAGCTACAGCAGCCGTTGACTTATTGAGCGTTGTTAGCAAGGCAAATCTAGGCTTTTATTTAGGGGATGCATCATCTGTTAAATCAGTGAAAAAGAATAATAAGCCGATGTTCTTTATTCATGGTGGCAACGATCCATTTGTGCCAACCAAGATGGTTTATGCAAACTATGCTGCGGCCAAAGGACCCAAGCAGCTGTGGGTAGCCAAAAAGGCAACGCATGCTCGTTCATTTGAAACTTACCCTAAAGAATATGAAAAACGTGTAGATCAATTTTTAAGTAAATATTTGTAAAAAAAGAAGCTAGATCAAATTCTAGCTTCTTTTTGTTGTATTATTTTGTCGCATTAGCAGGTTTTCTTCGTCCAACAAGCCAAGTAATGATTAATGCAGCGATAGCTTCAACTATAATCATTGTGATTCTTGCTGGAATCTTGGTACTACCAAGCCATACATCAAGAATGATAGAACCGATAATTAAAATTCCCATCCAAATCCATTGTGATTTGTCAAAGGCAATGCCGTATTCTTCTTCACGACGTCTAATACCTGGCAAAATTGCACCCAAACCGATCAGTACGATTACGGCTACAATGTTAATGATCAATTCGTACCACCAAAGGCCACTGCCTTGCTTAACATCTTGTGGTGCAAAACCAAGGATGGTTGCTACGGCAGTAACAACTAACAAGGCAAGACCAACAAGCCAAGCAAGTTTATCGTTTTTAATGTAGACATATTTTGATGGGTACTTCTTTGAGTTCTTTCTTACTCTCATGAATGAGTAGAAGATCCAGCAGGTAACACCTGGTGAAACGATTGAGTTCAAGTTAAGCAACCAGTTGAAGATATCGTTCATGTCAGGTAAGAAGATACCTAAGATCATGATGAATGATGAAAGGGCAACAGTTAAGATGTAACCGTTAATTGGTAAGCCGTTTTTGTCCTTCTTACGTAAGAACTTAGGCATGTACTTATCACCAGTGTCGGAGATAAGCATTCTAGTCATGGCATCAAGCAATACGGCAACCAAGGCACAGTTGAACAATAATGATGTCCAAGCCCAGAGGTAAAGCAAGAATTTACCCATACCGAATTGTTTACCAACCATGTCGAATACGTAGTAAGCACCGTTCATCTTCAAGTCGTTTGGAATGTGGTATGCGTCAAAGTAGATACCAAGTGAAAATGAACCAAGGATAGTTAAGAAAGCAGTCATGATAGCTAAAGTAATCATTGCCTTAGGGAAGTCTGACTTAGGTTTCTTCATCTTAGTTACATATGGTGCAACCAGTTCACACCCGTTCATGGCATAGATTAACATTCCGACGGTTGACCAGTAGTGCAAGTCGAATTTAGGAATGATTGTGTGCCAAGTAAATGGTTGGGTAGCCATGTGACCGCCTGATTTTGCCAAACCAACAAAGGCAAGGAAAACAAACAAGACAGTCATAATAACCATCAAACCACCACCAATACTGGAAAGGAATTCCATTGAGTTGGCAAAGTGGTGTTCAACGATAATGAAAACAATGAACACAACGAAAGTCAAAGCAGCAAACATGGTAGTAGGAATTTTATCTTGGAATCCCTTTGAACCGGTCAATGCCCAACCTAGGTCGACAATGATTTCGTTAGCGGAGTCTACAGCATAAGGAATTGAGGCTGCCCAGTATGTCCAAGCAGTGAAGTAACCTAAAAATTCTCCGTCAGTACCGCGGACCCATGATGAAAGTCCACCACCTTCTTCACTAAACGTAGAACCTAATTGTCCTACCATTAATGAGTAAGGTGTTACATAAAGCAAACACATGATAATCCAAGAGGTGATAACTGGCATCCCTTGGTTTTGGAAGTTGTACATGATATCGTCCAAGCCGATAACAGTACAAAGTGCCATCAAGGTCAAAACAGGCCAAGTGATGGCTTTCATTTTATTTGTTGATGTTAAATCGTCCAAGTAATTTTCATCCTTTTCTATATCTAAATCTAAAAATTATTTACTCCCACTAGATAGACGAAAATACCGGCGATTTATTTTTTAATTTTTCGCGCATTCGGTCTCCTCTCTTGTTACAACTATAAATTTTACCTACAAATCACTATTAGGACCAGTGTAAAACGCTTTCTATTTTTAATTTAGCACTTTACTTATTTAATGTAAGTACGCACAATAAAACTAACAAAAAGTAAGAAAAATAAAAATGAAAACGAAAGGGGAGGATGCTAGTGAACGCTCAATTTATTGCAATCGGTATTATTTTTGTAGGCTTGTATTTCTTAACTAAGGAGAAGAAGCTTGCTGTAGAAAGAATTAGAAGACATAGATAGAGGTTTTTATGGCAAAAACATCACAAATTATTCGTAATAAAAAAGTAGCAAAGTTTTCAACTAGAGAATATACGCGTTGTGAACGCTGTGGACGTCCGCATTCTATTTACCAGAAGTTTGGACTTTGCAGAGAATGCATGCGTGATTTAGCACATCAAGGTCAACTTCCAGGCGTAAAGAAAGCTAGTTGGTAAAAATAATTATAAAATACATGAAAAAGTTAAACGTAGTCCGCTTTTTTTGTTAAAGTAAAAAGAAGTTATTCAAATCAAACTAAGGGAAAGAGTTATGGAGAAATTTCATTTTACGAAACGAGAAAAGCTTTTTTTGTTGTTAGCTTTATTGGTATTGGTATTTTTATTTATTTCTAGTTCAATGACATATCATGAACAGGAATTGCATGATGGCACAGTTAGTAAATATTTTGGCTGGCTTGAAAATATTGTAGCTGGCTGGAATTTTACATATGGTGGGCGCCTTCATAATGCACAACTAGATGGTAGAGCAGGACTTGCTCAATTTGTTCTGCGTAAGATGGCCCATTTTGGCTCATACTTTTTATTAGGTGGCTTTGGCTATTTAGGCTTGCGCCGCATTTTTAAAATTAAATGGCTAGCTCCAATTTTGACCTGGTTTGCGGCTATTGCTTTTGCGGCTTTTGATGAATATCATCAGTTTTTGACTGGAGATAGAACACCGAGCGTACATGACGTAATATTGGATGCATCTGGTGCCTTAACGGCGATTATTTTAGTAATGTTAATTCTATTTTTGAAAAATAAGTATTCGACGAAGAAAAAATAGTTTTAAATATTTGACACCATTGAATTTTGAGGTGCTGTGAGTTAAGATAATATCGTTAATTAATATTAGAAAAAAGAAAGAAGGATCCTTATGTCAGGACATTCAAAATGGCACAATATTCAAGGCCGCAAGAATGCGCAAGACGCAAAGAGAGGTAAAATTTTCCAAAAGTTATCTCGTGAAATTTATATGGCTGCAAAGAGTGGTGGTCCTGATCCTGATGGGAATCCTACCTTACGTATGGTAATTGATAAGGCACGTTCAAACAACATGCCTAAGGACAACATCAAGCGGGCAATCAAAAAAGCTGAAGGTGGTTCAGAAGAACACTACGATGAAATCACTTATGAAGGCTACGCTCCAGGTGGTGTTGCTGTTTTTGTAGAAGCTTTGACTGATAACAAGAACCGTACTGCTTCAGATGTTCGTGTTGCCTTCACTCGTAATGGTGGTTCACTTGGCGCTACTGGTTCTGTTGCCTACATGTTTGATCGTAAAGGCTACATCGTAATTGACCGTTCAACTACTGATGCTGATGAAGATCAAGTATTGCTTGATGTAATGGATGCTGGTGGTGATGATCTTCAAACCAGTGATGATGCATTTGAAATCTACACTGATCCAAAGCAATTTGCAGATGTTCGTGACGCACTTATTAAAGATGGTTACAAGCTTGCAGATGCTGAATTGACTATGATTCCACAAAACACTACTCCAGTTCCAGCAGACAAGAAGGAACAATTTGAACACTTAGTTGATGCTCTTGAAGATAGTGACGATGTTCAAAATGTTTACACTGCAGCAGCTGATGAAGACTAATTATTAAATAGATAAATGACTCAACCAATTTGGTTGGGTTATTTTTTTGCTCTTTTTTCTAAAAGAATAAAATTTTTTAAATTTCTCAGAAAAAAATCGCCTTTTTTTGCGTATTAAATAGTGTGAGGCAAAAAAGGGGGATTTTTATGAAAACAAAGGAATTTATCAATGAATTACTCACTTCCGCAATTTCAAGTAAGGCGAGTGATATTTTCTTTTTTCCGAAAAAGGAAACGATGGTTGTACAGTTTCGAACTAACCAAGGTGTAATTACCCAAACCGACCTTTCCTTGAATGAGGGACAAGAAACTATTAACTTCTTTAAATATAGCGCTCAGATGGACATTGCAGAACATCGTAGACCTCAAGTAGGAGCAATGGCTTACGAGGTTGATCAAAAAGAATATTATTTGCGTCTTTCTAGTTTGGGTGACTTTTCAGATCAAGAATCACTGGTCATTAGAATAATTTATGAGATTAAGCAAAGTAAATATTTCTTTCCTCAGCAAATAGAATCGTTAGAAAGATCAGCTTTGCATCGAGGATTGATCGTGACTAGTGGACCCACTGGGTCAGGCAAAACAACTACGATGTATGAAGTCGCAAAAAAATTAAGTCCCAATAAAGTAGTAATGACTATTGAAGATCCAGTTGAAGTTCATGAACCTACTTTTTTGCAGTCACAAGTCAATAATGAAGCCGGAATTGACTATCAAAGTTTATTAAAAGCAGCTTTGAGACACCGTCCAGATATTTTGATTATTGGAGAAATTCGTGATCAAGGTACGGCAAGATTAGCAGTTGATGCAGCTTTAAGTGGACACTTAGTTTTTGCGACGGTTCACGCTAAAAGTACTTTGCAGACTATCTCACGTTTGGAGAGTTTAGGCATCAAAAATGATGAATTAGCTAATTGCTTGACTGCTGTGTCTTACCAAAGGTTGTTGCCTAGTGCAGTAGGGATGCAGTGTCTAATGGATATTGCTAAAGGCGAACTTTTAAATCAGGAATTGCAGCTAAGCGTGCGCAGTGACTTCGTTAATTGGCAAGAGAATATGCAGTTGTTGCGGAAAGGAGGGAAAATCGATGATGAAATATATGAGCAATTCAAAGAAGGATAGGCTAAATAGCGAAGAACAACTCGTTTTTTTAGATTATTTAAAACATAGTTTAGAAAATGGTTTTTCATTGATTAATTCGATAGAGCTGATGCCTGTTTTGTGGCCAAAGAAAAAGAAACTAATGCAAAAACTGGTTAAGCGAATGAAAGATGGGAATAGTTTTAGTGCTGAATTAATTCAATTAGGTTTCTCAAAAACAACGGTGACGCAGGTTAATTTGGCATTGCAGCAAGGAAACTTAATTGAATGTTTGAATCAATTATCTATTCTTAGTCGACTCAAGCAAGAACAAGTTAAAAAATTGCGAGCAGAGTTATCCTATCCATTTGTCCTAGCAATTATGATGGTGATTTTACTTGCTTTTATGCAGTCATTTATTTCTACTCAATTTAGCGATGGTAATGAGCATTCTGGTGATTTGGTCATGCTAGGATTGATTGGAGTTGTGCTTGCTGGAATATATTTTTTAGCAAGAATAATTGTTTTACTCAACAAACAGGATTACGACTCAATGCAAAGATTAACTAAATATCCCATTATTGGACCAGTGATTTTGCTATATGTGAATTATTTGCTCGTGTATGACATCGGGATGCTTTTAGCCAGTGGTTTTTCATTGCAAAAAATGTGTGAATACGCATCAAAGCAGGAAAAAGGATCCTTGCAGCAAGCCTTGGGACAAAAAATAGGGCATCAATTAGCTGAAGGAACAAATTTGGAAGAGATCGTAGAACAAGAAGTCTTTTTACCGAATAGCTTGTTAGTTTTGCTTAAAACAGGTTCGGAAAGAAAAAACTTAAGTCAAAGCTGCTTAATGTTAGGGCGTAGCTTATTTATTGATTTAACTCAAAAAATAGAAAAATTAGTTGTTAACGTACAGCCATTTTGTTTTATCTTGATTGGCTTTTGCGTGATTGGCATGTATTTGAAATTATTAATGCCAATGTATTCAATGATGCAAGGACTTTAAGGAGAAAAATATGAAAAAGAAAATGAAGAAATATTTGTTAAATATTTTAGCTAAAAGCCGTAGACAAGAAGGCTTTACTCTAATTGAAATGGTGGTTGTGATTGCTATTATCGTCATTTTGATGGTGTTGATTGTGCCAAATATGTTGAATCAAAAGGAAAAGGCAGAAACGAGAACTTCAGATGCCTTTAAGACTACTTTGCAAACACAGGTGGAAATGTATAAAGATGATGGACACGATACACCTAGCAAATTTGAAGATTTACAGGGTGAATTTTTAACTAAAGATCAAGTAAAAAAGGCAAATAAGAGTTTTAAATTAGAAAATGGCAAAGTTACTGAGATTAATAAGAAATAAATATAGAGCTTTTACTTTGATTGAAACGATGATTACTTTAGCTATTTGTTGCGGGATGCTGTTAATTGGCAGTTTACAACTGCAAAAATATCAACACCGTTTAATTTTTGATAATACAGTAAGAGAAGTAAATGCTGCTCTTGATCAAGCATCTCGAATTAGCACGATAAAGGGACATGCCGTTACCGTCATTTTTTCCGAGGATCAACATTATATAAAATTAATCGGTGGTGGTCATGAAAAGCAAGTAAATATTGATAAAAATATTGATATTAAAGGTTTGAACAAATTTGTTTTTACTAAAACTGGACGCTCTGTTCCTGGGACAATAACGTTTAGCGGTTATGGGATGAAAAAAGCTGTGAAATATCAAATGCTATGGGGACGAATGGCAAAATGAAAAAAGTAAAGGGATTTTTTATATTCGAAAGCGCCATTGCCATTATCATTTCACTATTTGCTGTAAGTTGCCTTTACTTAACTGTTGCTGAAAGTCAAAAAAATGGTCGTGAAATGGAATTAAAAACTGATCGTGTCTATGCCTATCATGTGTTAAAGGCCAACAATCTGGATCAGATAACGGTACATGATCACGTTTATGAAAGGATAGGGCAGCATTATCTTAATGATAAAAATACTAACCAAAAATACAAGATTGCAGACTAAAGGATTCATGTTAGCAGAAGTCATCTTTTCTCTTTTTATTACTATCCTGGTCCTTTCCATTTTGCAAAATCTGCTGTTAAGTATTAAAAGAGCCAACATGCATGAAAATCAGCATGTAAATGATATTGCTTATGCATATGTGCAGTTGAATAATTTTATGCATACTGAGGATACGAAAACTGTTTATCCAATCGTGAAAGATTCCAAAAGCAATAGGATAGTTTTTATGCGAGTTAATAAAAATGATGAAAAAGAACAGTATGCGATTGAATATTATTTAAAAAATCATGTTTTAAAGGTATCAAAAGCAGGAGCTGGGCGGGGTGGATATATGCCGCTTATTTTCAATATAAAATCGGCTCAGTTTGTCACTAAAAAAGATCAAATTATCATTCATGTAGTAGAAGAAAATAAAGGAAAATCAGATTTAGTTTTCAAGCTTGATGAAGAACCTAAACCAGAAAGGGAGAAAAAGATTGTTAAAAATAAAAGGAAGCGCATTGCTTAGCAGCATTTTAGTTTTAATTACGACTTTGCTTTTTATCAAAATGTATCAAGAAGTCTATTGCGCAAGCATGGAGAATAATTTGATGATTATCAAATATTTGTCTGGTAAATAACTTTCCTTGCACCTCTTCTTTCCTTTCTTTAAAATAATGAAGGTAATGGAGGGACGTTATGGGAAAATTTGAGAAACTTTTTAATCAATTTTTAGATTGCGTACAAACTTTGCAAAAAGCCCTGAATGTTTCATTTACAGAAGCCTTAGTTGAAACATTTGATAATTTAGAGCAAGGTAAAATCAAAGTCGAAAATGGTGCACCAGATGAACAAACTGTTGCAGAATTAAGTAAAAAATATCAGTCACTTGATTATGATGAGATTAGTCAAAAAGATAAGGCGCAAGTTTTTACTTTTTTAACTTTAAAAGCAATTAATGATGATGGCTTTGATGTTAATAAGATGCCAACACCACCAGCGATTTCAACTGTAATTGCAATGTTAATGCATAAATTGGTGAAGAATGAAAAGGTTGAAATAGTTGATCCTACAATTGGTACTGGAATTCTGCTGTTTTCAATCATTTCACAATTAAAGGCCTTAAACCATTCTAAAGATAACTATCAATTAGTCGGAATTGATAATGATGAAGAAATGCTTAACTTAGCAGATGTGGCAGCACACTTGAATGACTTTGACATTGAACTTTATTGTCAAGATGCATTAATGCCATGGATGTGTTCTAATCCGGATGTAGTAGTAAGCGATTTGCCGATTGGCTATTATCCAGTTGATGAAAATGCTAAAAAATTTGAAAATCGAGCAGAAAAAGGTCATTCATTTGCACACTTACTATTAATTGAACAAATAATTAAGAACTTAAAACCTGCGGGTTATGCATTTTTAGTTGTTCCTAAATCAATTTTATCAGGCAAGATTGGTGCTGATTTTATGCCATGGTTAACGAAAAAGGTATATTTGAAAGCCATTGTCGAATTGCCTGATGATATGTTTAAAAATAAATTTAATCAAAAGTCGATCCTTGTTTTCCAAAATCATGGAGAAGATGCCAAGGCTAGTGAAGTTTTGTTAACTAAACTAGATTCTTTGAAGAAAGAAGAGGCTTTGATTCGTTTTAATGTCAAATTGAACGAGTGGTATACTAAAATCAATCATTAATTCGGGATTACTTAACTTTTATTGAAAGAAGAGGAAATTATTTTTATGAAAAAGGTTTTGGCAATTAACTCTGGTAGTTCATCTTTTAAATATAAATTATTCTCATTGCCAGATGAAAAAGTTATTGCAAGTGGTATGGCTGATCGTGTTGGATTAGACAATGCTTCCTTTGAAATTAAATTGGCTGATGGCAGTAAGCATGTAGAAAAAACAGAAATTGCCGATCAAGAAGCTGCAGTTAACTTATTAATTAAATTCTTGAAGCAATTCAATGTAGTAGATGATTTACATGAAATCGTTGGTGTGGGTCACCGTGTAGTTAATGGTGGTGAATACTTTACTGATTCTACTATTATCACTAAGGAAAACTTGCCTAAGATTTATGAATTAGAAGATTACGCTCCACTTCATAACCCAGCTGAAGGCCGTGGAATTGAAGCATTTATGAACGTATTGCCAGAGGTGCCACAAGTAGCTGTATTTGATACTACTTACCACCGCGCTCTAGATCCAGTTCATTACTTATATTCTCTTCCTTATGAATATTATGAAAAATATGGCGTCCGCAAGTATGGTGCCCACGGTACATCAATCCGTTATACTGCACCTCATGCTGCTAAGATGCTTGGTAAAGATCTAAAAGACTTGAAGTTGATTATTTGTCACCTAGGTTCAGGTGCTTCAGTTACTGCTGTAAAAGACGGTAAATCATTTGATACTTCAATGGGCTTTAGTCCAATTGCTGGTATTACGATGGCAACTCGTTGTGGTGATATTGATCCATCACTTATTCAACATTTGATGCATGTTGAAGGTAAGTCAATGGATGAAATGATTCATATCTTGAATCACAAATCTGGTTTACTTGGTTTGTCAGGTATTTCTCCAGATATGCGTGATGTTCGTGAAAGCGACACAGATCGTGCTAAGTTAGCTAGAAAAATCTTCATTAATAGAATTGTGCGTTACGTTGGTTCATATATTGCTGAAATGGGCGGCGTTGATGCTATTATCTTTACTGCTGGTATTGGTGAACATGATATGGGCGTACGTAAAGAAGTAATGGATGCTTTCAAATACATGGGCGTTGAACCAGATTACGAAGCAAATGAAGAAAACGGCGAACATTTCATTACTAAGCCAGATTCTAAGGTAAAGGCAATGGTTATTCCAACTAACGAAGAATTAATCATTGAACGTGATGTAGTTCGTTTAACTGATATTAATTAAGCTTTTTATTCGCAGGATTCATTTGTCTATGCTACAATAGTAGAGTCTCAAGGGGATGTTTTGGGATTCGACAGGCGTAGATTCGCATTGACTGCGATTCGTAGGTTACGTCTACGTAAAAACGTTACAGTTAAATATAACTGCAAATAACAAAAATTCTTACGCATTAGCTGCTTAATTTAGCGCATGCGTTGCTCTTTGTCGGTTTACTCGTGGCTGACACTGAGTATCAACTTTAACGAGTTACGTTTAACTACCTCACCTGAATAGTTGAAAAGAGTCTTAACAGGTTAGCTAGCTCATCCTAGCCCTGTTATATGGCGTTTTGGGCTAGTGAAGTTCAAGTAATATAACTATGATCGTAGAGGTCAGTGACGGAATGCGTTTGGACAGGGGTTCAATTCCCCTCATCTCCATACAATAGTAAAAGTCTTGCTAGGATATGATTCCTAGCAAGACTTTTATTTTTATTTATTAATAATAATTAGTTATAGCTTTGCCCTAAAAATAAGTATTAAACATTATAAAAGCTGCTATTTATAATGGAACCTAAAGAAAACTGTTTTTACAGATAATAGGTGAGCGAATGATTAAATACAAAAATAAATACTTTGAAGGGGAAAGGATACTTTATGGCATTAATGATGCATTACCTTTGGTCATGGTGAATCTCCTTTAAAGGAGGTAAATAATGTCAGATTAAAAGATTCAATTTTTACATGGAAGTATCCATTATGGTATGACGATCATGTAGAAGTAGAAAATACTACCTTTGAAATAATGTCTAGGAGTGGAATTTGGTATACTAAAAACATTTCTATTAAGAATAGTGCTTTACAAGCGCCTAAACTATTTAGAAGAGCAAGTCATATTAGATTGGACAATGTTCATTTTGCCAATGCAGAAGAAACGATGTGGACTTGTAATGATATTAGAATTACTAATTCACAAATTAATGGCGACTATTTTGGCAAGGATAGCAAGAATATATATCTAGATCACGTGAGTGTAGTTGGTAATTATGTTTTTGATGGTGCTGAAAATATTGAGGTTCACAATTCAACTTTTGTCTCTAAAGATGCTTTTTGGAATTGTAAAAATGTGACTATCTATGATTCAACAATTGATGGTGAGTATCTAGCTTGGAATACTGAGAATATTAAATTCATTAATTGTAAAATCGAAAGTGATCAAGGATTAAATCATATTGATCATCTTGAAATTAAAAATAGTTCACTTATTCATACTGATTTAGCTTTTGAATATGTTTCAGATATGGATGTAGAAGTGACTAGTAAAATTGATAGTGTTAAAAATCCCGTGTCAGGTAAAATTGTAGCGCCAGAAATTGGAATTTTAATTATGGATTCAAATAAGATTGATCCTGAAAAAACGAAAATCAATTGTCCAAAGATAATTTCAAAGGTAAAGCATTCAGATAATAATCAAAAACCAAAGGATTAGTGATAATAATGGAATATGATTTTAAAAATGCACCTGATCGTAGTCATACGGATTCAGTAAAGTGGGATGTTAAGCCAGGTGAATTACCGATGTGGATTGCCGACATGGATTTTAAAACAGCACCGGAAATCATTAAGGCAATGAAAGAAAAAGTTTCATTAGGTGCCTTTGGTTATGAGTGGCCACAAGCTGATTATTTTAATGCGGTAGCGGATTGGTATGAAATAGAACATGGATATCGTCCGCAAACCAATTGGATGATCTTTACCACGGGAGTTGTGCCCGCGATTTCATCGATTGTGCGGCGTGTTTCGCATATTGGCGATAATGTTCTAGTTCAAGAACCTGTTTACAATATTTTTTACAACTCTATTTTGAATAATGGGCGCCATGTTTTATCAAGTAATTTAGTGTTTGATGGTGAACATTACAGCATTGATTGGACAGATTTAGAAGAAAAATTAGCTGATCCACTCACTACGTTAATGATTTTCTGTAATCCTCACAATCCTATTGGTAAGGTTTGGACTAAAGCAGAAGTTCAAAAAATTGCACAATTATGTCAAAAACACCATGTGGCTTTGCTTTCGGATGAGATTCATGGTGACTTAGTCAGAAAAGGACAGGGCTATACACCAGCATTTTCAATTGAAGCTAAAAGCAATGTGATTTCTTTGGTTTCACCAAGCAAGACTTTTAATGTGGCTGTACTTCATGCTGCTTATGAAGAGGGGCATGATTGGCTGAAGAAGTTAAAGCAACAGTTAAATGAGAATTTTGATTATGTCAGTCAGTTCATTCAAGAAAATGTTCCTGAGGTAAAAGTTGTCTCTGGGGATGCTACTTATTTGATGTGGATTAATGTACAGAAAGTGACTGATAATTCTGCAGATTTTGCTGCTTTTTTGAGAAAAGAGACAGGTCTAATTGTTTCAGCAGGTAGTGTTTATCGCGGTAACGGACAAGATTTCATTCGGATAAATTTAGCCTGCCCATTAGCAATGGTAAAAGACGGAATGAAGCGATTGGTAGCAGGAATCCGTAAGTATAGCAAATAGGTTTACATGTAAACAAAAAGGTAGATATATAATTAAGAAAAGGGTTTCATTTTTATAGCCTCAAAGTATATACTTTATGTGAGGTGATTTAAATGGAACCATTATTTTTAACCCCGTATTTTAGACCAAAGATTTGGGGCGGACGCAAATTAGATGATATTTTTCACTATGATATTCCAGAAGGAGAAGTCGGTGAGGCTTGGATTATTTCTGGCTATAAGGATGATGCTTCAGTAGTAACTGAAGGTCCACTTAAGGGCATGTCTTTAAGAGATGTTTATTTAAAACATCCAGAATTATTTGGTAATCCTAAGGCTAAGGAATTTCCACTTTTGGTTAAGTTCTTGGATGCCAATGATAATTTATCAGTGCAAGTACACCCAGATGATGATTATGCTAGAAAAGTAGAAAATGATTCCGGCAAGACTGAAAGCTGGTACGTCATGCAAGCAGACCCAGGTGCCTACATTATTTATGGTCATTATGCTAAGACTCGTGAAGAATTAGCTGATATGATCCATAAGGGTGAATGGGACAAGTTGCTCAGAAAAGTTCCAGTTAAGGCTGGCGACTTTTTCTACGTTCCAGCAGGTACAATCCATGCTTTGACTAAGGGTTGCTTGGTAATTGAAACTCAACAATCAAGTGATGTTACTTACCGTCTTTACGATTATGATCGAGTAGACAAGAAGACCGGTAAAAAGCGTGAACTTCATACGCAAAAATCAATTGATGTAACTACTGTACCTCATGTTGATCCTAAGCTTGATATTAAGACCAGCAAGGATCAAGATGCAGAAATTAAGACTTTGGTAGAACCACCAATTTCACCACACTTCTACTTATGGCAAATTGACCTTGATGGTACTTGGAAAACAGGGTTAAAGGATCATCCATATCTTTTAGTTTCAGTCATTAAAGGCAAAGGAAAACTTGAAGCTGATGGCAAAACATATGATTTGAAATTAGGAACTAATTTAATTATTCCAAATGAGATGAAGAAATTCACTTTCACTGGTAAAATGAGAATAGTTATGTCTGCACCTGGTGAGGAATAACCGTTTATTTTATCAGATTTAGGAGTGAGAAATTGTGATCTATGTCGCTTGTGGTTCAATAATGGCAGTGATTGGAATTATTTGGTTGATTTCACCAGCCAAGAAGCCTAATCGGATTTATGGCTATTTATCTTATCTAGCGCAAGTTAACAAGGATAGTTTTAAGTTTGCTCAAAGAAGGGCAAGTTTATATTGTATTTTATTCGGCTTGATTCAAGTCGTAATAGGGTTAATTATTCACTATTTGAATGGGGATCGCTATTTTCTCATTTGGCTATTAACTTTTTATTTATTTATCTTATTGCCAATTGTCTTTACTGAAAAAAGTCTCAAATCTTTTTTAAGTAAAAGACATGAATTGCCACATGACTATGTCGATCCCGATCAAGTAAAACGTCAAAGAACAAAAGGATTTAGGGATCGATAATGAGTTTGAGAATCTTAATGGTTGAAGATGACAGTTCTGTCGCTGAAATGATGGGAATGTTTTTCAAAAAAGAAGGTTGGCAGCAAGATATCGCTGTCGACGGTGTCGAAGCCGTCGATATGTTTAAAGAAAATGCAGATAAGTATGATTTGATTACATTAGATCTGAATTTGCCAAAAAAAGATGGGATTCAGGTTGCTAAGGAAGTAAGGGCTATTTCTCCTACTGTTCCAATTATCATGCTTACTGCTAGGGGCAGTGAATCAGATCAAGTTCTGGGATTAGGAATTGGTGCTGATGAATATGTGACTAAGCCATTTAGTCCAATTGCCCTGATTGCACGAATTAAGGCCCTTCATCGTCGTGTGATGATGGAAGAAGATGTTCAAACGCAAGAAAATACTAATCAGGAATATGAAATTCAAACACCTCATCTAAAAATTTCTAAGGATAGACGAGAAGTTTTGTTTGATGATCAACCGGTAGTCGATTTAACACCTAAGGAATTTGATTTACTGTATACGATGGCTCAAAAGCCTAAGCAAGTATTTTCACGTGATCAGCTATTAGAGTTAGTATGGGGATATGAGTATTATGGTGAAGAACGAACCGTTGATGCTCATATTAAAAAATTGCGGCAAAAATTAGAAAAAGTTGGCGCCAAAGTTATTCAAACAGTCTGGGGTGTCGGCTATAAGTTTGACGATTCGCAGGTCAAATAATGAAATTAATTTATCAGAACATGCTGGGCTTTCTTTTGATTATCGTAACCACGATTTCCATTATTGGTTATTCAGAAATCGGATATGCCCGTAATCAGGCTTACATGCAAAATTATCAACGAATGGAAAGTTATGCTAATTCGTTGGGAGAATTAGCTGAAACGGATGGCAAAAACGGCACAGCTTTACTAAATGATAATTTCTTGAATCAATTAGAATTTGTATTGCGTGGAGATGACGTTCATTTACGTATTTTTGATGATAAAAATACGCAAATTTATCCTCGGGTCAATGCCAAAGTTCAATTGTCTGATAAGATTTTTTCTACTTTGCAAAATGGACAAGAGATTCGCATCCAGAATAACCATACTGAAAATTCCCCAATTGGTTCAACTAAGGACGCATATACTGGTGTCTTAGTCCCCTGGATGAATGGAAAAAATTTGGTTGGTATAGCGTGGATTAGTTCTAGGGTAAAACATGTTGAGCGACCAATATATATGGCTAAGCGCAATTTATTGCGGGCTTTGTTAATCACTGTAGCAGTTGGACTTATTCTTAGCTTTATCATTTCATATTATTCAACTAAACGAATCAAACGGTTGTCTCGGGCAACGCAAAAAGTTGCCTCAGGAAACTTCAATGTACAGATCGCTCATAAAGACAGTGATGAAATTGATCAGCTGGCTGAAAACTTTAATAAAATGGTTAAGGCACTTAAGCAATCAAATGAAGAAGTTAGGGCACAAGAAAAGCGGCGTGATCAATTTATGGCTGATGCAGCTCATGAAATGCGAACACCTTTGACAACTATTAATGGCATTCTGGAGGGCTTGCAGTATGACGCCATTCCGGAAGAATCTAAGCCTAAGTCTATTGATTTAATGCAACGTGAGACTAAACGTTTAATTAGGTTAGTTAATGAAAATTTGGATTATGAAAAAATCCGTAATAATCAGATCATGTTGATTAAAACAGATTTTGATGCAATGCCAATTCTGCATGACTTAAAGTCGCAGTTAAAACAAAATGCTCAAAAGGCTAAAGACGAAATTAGTGTTGCTGGTCCAGAAAAATTGCCAATTTATGCAGATCGTGATCGATTTACGCAGGTGATGGTCAACTTGGTTCAAAATGCCATTCAATTTACGCATGATGGTCACATTCAAATTTCTGGTAAAAGATTGGAACATGCTAGTGAAATATCTGTCAAGGATGATGGTATCGGCATGAGTAAAGACCAAACTAAGTTTATCTTTGAACGCTTTTTCAAGGCTGATCCATCAAGAGCGAGGATGGGCACAGGCGAATCTGGGTTAGGATTGGCCATTGTTTCCTCATTGATTAAACAGCACGGTGGTAAAGTAAAAGTGGCTTCTGCACCTGGCAAAGGATCAACATTTACGGTTATCTTTTATGATAAAGGCTATGAACAATTTATAAGCAAAGATGAATAGAAAAAGGCATTCAGCTGCAATTTTATACAGCTGAATGCCTTTTAATTTTCTTTAGTTTTTATCACTTTTTTCTGTGCTACTTTTATTTTGCTCGGTTAATTGATTCTTAAGTACTTCTTCTGGCACTTTAGTAATATCTTTTTCACGATTGTGCAATTCAGAAGCATCAGTCTTATAGAGCTTGGTTGTAGAACGGTTATGATTTTCACTGTAAAGTGAAGTAGAACTATCTGCTAGGCCTTGTCTGATTGAGATCATCTTTTGATAATTAGTAGAGTAATTAAACTGAGTTGGATCAACCGGTACAAAACCTGTTGGAGTGTAAAACCGTAGTAAATTATGATTATTAAGCAAATCAGAATAATGAAGAGAATCTTTAGCTTTTTTAGCTAAAGAGGTAATTTCTTTCTTTTCCTGCGGGCTAAAATTAATAATTTGTCTACCGTTAATTCGATTGTAAACTGTTCCTTTTATTCCCTTGCCTCCAACGATAATATATTTGGAGCTGACAATAGTACCATTTCTAAAGACGATCCAATCTTGTCTATGAGGAGAAAGCATGTCGCTACCAAATTGAACATAGCCCTTATTACTGATTCCAAGTAGGTGAAGCAAGGTTGGAAGAACGTCGATTTCGCCAGCAATTTCGTGACTGATTTTTCCTTTTAAATTATCAGCGTGAATCATGAATGGAACTTTTTGCATTTGCACATTGTTATATGTGTTCCAAGTATCAGCACTTTCATTAATAATTGGAGCTAAGGTTTCATTTTCGGAATTACTTAATCCATAGTGATCACCATAGATTACTATCATACTATTTTTATAGAGGCCAGAAGCTTTTAGATAGTTGAAAAATTCATGAACTGCTTCGTCTAAGTAATGAGCAGTTTCAAAATAGTTGTTAATAGTTTGATCGCTCGTTTTAGTGGTCTTAAAGTTAGGATCGCGATCATCCTTATCTAGATCAAATGGAATATGGTTAGTAACAGTAATGAATTTTGCATAAAATGGCTGTTGCATTTGTTCTAGGTACTTGATGCTCTCGGCAAACAACAGCTTATCTTTTAAACCGTAACCAATATTGTCTTTATTTTGTGTACTGAAATAATTCTTATCAAAGAAATAGTTATAGCCCATATTTTTATAGACATCATTTCTATTCCAGAAAGTACCGACATTCCCATGGAATACAGCAGAAGTATACCCATCTTGACGCAGAATTTGGGGAGCTGCCTGGAACGTATTCTCAGAACCAAGTGAAGTGAATAATGATCCATCTGAAATCCCATATGTACTGGTTTCTAACATGTTTTCAGCATCACTAGTTCTACCTAAACCAACTTGATGATAAAAGTTATCAAAACTCAAAGTATGTTTATTTCGATAAAGTGAATTTAAAAACGGTGTCACTTCTTTGCCATTAACCTTAAGGTTAATTAAAAACTGTTGAAAACTTTCCAAGTGAATGACAATTACGTTTTTATTTTTCTCTACGCCAAAATATGCGGATGAGGGAGCAGAATGAATCTTATTGGTAAAATTCAAAATCTCATTTAGATCTGAAGCATTAGCATTTTGGGTTACCTGAACGTTTTGTGCGCTCTTGAAACCATCATAAGCAGTAAAAGTATCAATTCCCAAATATTTCACTACATAAGAACGGTCAAAGGTATTTCTTAAAAGGCGTGGACGGGAAGTCTCAGCCAGAAAGATGTTCAAAGTAGTAATCAATGCTCCAACTGAAGTAATAGCGATGGGAGTTGACAGCCCGTATGATTTTTGATCGATTCGTATTTTATGAATAACCAAAAGGATGATGATAATGATAAGGTCAATCCAAATTAAGATGTCGGTAGGGTGGAGTAAAGCAACAGTACTTTTACCCAAGCCTTGGGAGACCTTGCCAGCATTAGTCATTGTTTTAATGGTTAAAAAATCAGTAAATTGCCGGTAGTAGATAATGTTTGCAAATAGCAAAGCAGTATTTGCAAAATCCATGATTAACATGGCGATATAGGAAATAATAGGTTTAGGGATGTAAAAGCCAATACTAATCAAAATTACAGCAGTCCCAATCGGGCTGAGCCACATGATAACGTGCTGGTAAGGATCCGATAAACCTAAATTAAAGTCGAAATAAGCGGCAAAAATGTATTTTATCCAAAACCAAAATACCAAAAGAACCAAAAATCCAGTTCTTGTTTGAATAAAATTGCTAATTTTCTTTTTCATATTTTTCTCCTTTAACATCTTTTAATTTTAAAGGTTCCTTCTGCTTAAAACAACGATTTATCAAGAGTTATGCATTTTTTAATAATTACCTTTTGAAAAAATGGTTATAATCTAGAAGGAATAATTTAGAAAGAGGCAAAGCATGCTGTTTTTCGGCCCACTTTATAATTTTTTAGCAGAACGTTATGCGACTAGTATTAATCATTTTGCATTAGTTAAATTAACTTTTTTAGCATTAGATAAAACCTTCTTTTACTTTCTTATTTTTGCGGTTTTACGGTTGATCTGGCTTCTTTTTGTTAGAAGAAGACGATCAATTAAATCGGAAGTTAGTGTTTGGATTTTTGCATTTTATCTAATTTTGATTTTAATGTTGACAACGTTCAGAGATACTTATTTTCCATGGCAACTTGTGTTTAATTTTAATAGGCCGTTGAGTGATGTTAATTTAGTTTTTATGAAGGAAACGTGGAAATTAGTTTATGCGCCAAGCAGGTTAGATTTCTTTTACAATTCACTGGGCAATATTATGTGTTTTGTGCCGTTTGGAATATTATTTCCAATTGTTTTTTCAAAGAAGCAATCATTTTTTAAAACTATTTTGATGGGGATGCTGTTTTCAATTGTCATTGAAACATTGCAATTTTTATTATCAACTGGTGTTAGTGACATTGATGATGTCTTCTTTAATACGTGTGGTGCGATCTTAGGCTATTTGATTTATCTCTTTTTCAAAAAATTATGTATGCGCTTGTAAAATGATACTGGTATTCGATAAATAAGATTGTTAAAATAAGGATGTGAAATTTTTATAATAGTTAGGAAGCAGATTTATGAGTTTAATTAATTTTGATAGTAGTAAGTTAACGCCATTTGTTCATGAAAATGAATTAGGCGAAATGCAAGCTATGGTAAATGCTGCTAACACTGAACTCCGTGATGGTACTGGTGCTGGCAATGATTTCCGTGGTTGGCTTGACTTGCCAGTAGATTACGACAAAGACGAATTTGCTCGTATCAAGAAGGCTGCCAAGAAGATCCAAAATGATTCAGAAGTTTTGGTCTGCATCGGTATTGGTGGTTCATACCTTGGTGCTCAAGCTGCAATTGAATTTTTGAACAGCAACTTCTACGGCAAGGAAAAGACAGACATGCCAACTGTTGTTTTCTGTGGTAACTCACTTTCAGGTTCATACCTTTACGACTTGATTGAATGGGTAGGCGACAAGGACTTTAGTATTAACGTAATTTCTAAGTCAGGTACTACTACTGAACCATCAGTAGCATTCAGAATCTTCAAGGATAAGTTGATCAAGAAGTACGGTAAGGAAGAAGCTGCTAAGCGTATTTACGCAACTACTGACCGTCAAAAGGGTGCTTTGAAGACTGAAGCTGACGCAGAAGGTTACGAAGAATTCGTAGTTCCAGATGATATTGGTGGTCGTTACAGTGTTCTTACTGCTGTTGGTTTACTTCCAATTGCTGCTGCAGGTGCTGACATCGATGCTTTGATGAAGGGTGCTGCAGATGCTCGTGCAGATTACACTGATACTGATGTTCACAAGAACTCACCATACCAATACGCTGCTCTTCGTAACATCCTTTACCGCAAGGGTTACACTACTGAAATTGTTGAAAACTATGAACCAAATCTTAGAATGTTCGGTGAATGGTGCAAGCAATTGATGGGTGAATCAGAAGGTAAGGACAACAAGGGTATTTGGCCATCAAGTGCTAACTTCACTACTGACTTACACTCACTTGGTCAATACATTCAAGAAGGTCTTCGTAACTTATTTGAAACTGTTATCCGTGTTGAAAAACCACGTCACGATGTTAAGATTCCTGGCGATGAAAAGAACTTGGATCAACTTAACTTCTTGGAAGGCAAGAGCTTGAACTACGTAAACGATCGTGCTTACGAAGGTGTTGTTTTAGCCCACACTGACGGTGGCGTACCAGTTATGACTGTTAACATTCCAGATCAAACTGAACACACTCTTGGTTACATGATCTACTTCTTCGAATTAGCAATTGCTATTTCAGGTTACTTGAATGGTATTAACCCATTCAACCAACCAGGTGTTGAAGAATACAAGCGTAACATGTTTGGTCTTCTTAACAAGCCAGGTTACGAAAACTTACACGACGACTTAACTAAGCGTCTTAAATAATTAATTTTACTCAGCATATTTGATAGTATGCGGTTGAATATAGTTAGCATTAGCTAATTAAAGAAAGAGTAGAAACTTTTTTGAGGTTTCTACTCTTTTTGTTTGGAAGATTAAATTAGGGATCTGTATGAAAGAAAAAACTAAAAATATTTTAGCTGTTTTATCGGCAGCGTTTATGTCATTCGTGGGAATTTTGACAGAAACTAGTTTAAATGTAACTTTCCCTACGATGATGAAACAATTTAATGTAGCTCTAGATACTGTTCAATGGACTACTACAGGCTACCTTTTAACCATTGCAATTATTATGATCTGTTCATCGTATTTAAATGAACGCTTTACTGCTAAACAACTATTTGTAGTAGCTTGTGGTGGTTTTATGGTCGGCAGCGTAATTAGTGCGTTTGCGCCTAATTTTTCAATTTTGCTTTTAGGACGTTTAATCTCTGCATTAGGTGCAGGAATTAGTACACCGTTAATGTTTAATTTGGTTACCGAGATTATTCCACGCGACAAGTGGGGCGTTTATATGGGAATTGCTGGGTTAGTAGTCGCTATGGCTCCAACTTTAGGTCCTGCTTTTGGTGGAATTACTAATTTTTATCTATCTTGGCGCTGGATTTTTATTTTTGCGACTATCATTGCTTTGATTGTTTTCATCGCAGGTGTTCTAGTGATTGGCAAATATCATGAACAAGTTAAAAGCGATTTTGATTGGCTAGCGTTTATAATTTTAGCCAGCGCTTTTATTACGTTAACTGTGGGCGTTAATCAAATTAGTAAGGGAATCACCAATCCTCTATTTTGGCTTTTATTAATTGCAATGACTATTTTGATTTTGTTTTTTGTTAAATTATCTCAGAAATCAACCAAGAAGTTGCTTGATCTAGCTGTTTTTAAACAAAAGGCCTTTGTGTGGGGTGCCTTGGCATATTTCCTTTTACAGTTTAATAATATTGGTATCAGTTTTGTATTGCCAAATTACGTTCAAATTGTTGGGCATCAAAACTCTTTAATTGGTGGATTGATATTACTCCCCGGTAGTATTATCGCCGGTTTACTCAATCCTTATTTTGGCAGCTTGTATGATAAAAAGGGCGCTAAATTGCCACTTTACTTAGGTGGCAGTTTTATGATGCTTGGGTGCTTATTATTCATGATTTTTGGCTTGAATTTAAGTGTATTGATGATTGTCATTTTTTACGGCATCATGATGTTAGGGCATAGAATGTCCTTTAGCAATACTTTAGCAGAATCGCTTAAGGTAGAAAAAGGGGAATTGCGTGCGGATGCTACGGCTGTTTGTCAAACTAGTCAACAATTAGCTGGCTCCGTTGGAACAACTATCTTGGCTGTGATTATATCTATCTGGCAAAAAAAGCCTAATATAACTTATTCATTAGGAACGGCTCAGGGAAGTCAAGCAGCATTTATTTTTACAGTGATCATTAGTTTAATTATTATCTTTAGTGATTGGAAAATGTTTAAAGCAGAAAATAATAATTAAGTAAGACAATTACTTTAAAATAAGTTATAATAGTATATGAATGATGAAATTTAGTGAGAGATAAAAAGGACGGCTGACACACAGTCGTCCTTTTTTCTTATATCTTGTTATTTTCTTTTAAAAAGCTACGGATAATTTTTTCTCGCATTGCAAGAAAAACCGTATTATGACCTGTAGGATGAATTCGATTGGTTAATAAAATTAAGCCTGATCGTTTAACGCGATCCAAAATCATTAATGTACCGGTAAAACCGGTGTGTAAAATGATTGGATAATGATTTTTAGGATCAAAGCGTAGATCCCAGCCCCAAGAGCGAGGCTTTACACCAGCTGGATTTTTATTATCAAAAAGCAGGCTAACAGTTTTTTGACTGTAAGGTAATATCTCTTTTTTTAGTCCGAGATAACCTTGACTGAAGGTGATTAAATCTTGCATGGTTGAGAAAAGTCCGGCGGAGCCGCAATCTGCACCTAATTGTCGTGCCTTAGGATCATGTGGGATGCCCTGTAAGACCTGTCCATCAACGATTGCAGTTGGTACACAAGCATCTTTTTTAGGTGAAAATGTGGTGTGAGTCAGCGGCATTTGGCTGAATACTTCTTGCGTGGCAACGTCTTGTACAGGTTGATTGAAAATCTTTTTGATAACCAAGCCTAATAAAATGAAGTTGGTATCTGCATAGCGCATTTTATGTTCAAACTCGTCAGTTACGGGTAAATTGATAATTGCTTTTAGTAATTCATCATGATCCAGTTCATCACGATGCGGAATCCAACCGCGAATACCACTGGTGTGAGTTAAAAGATGATAAAGACGAATACGCGAATCTTTAAATTCTGGGACAAACTCTTTTAAAGGCTCGGTAAAATTAAGCTTGCCTTGATCATAAAGCTTTAAAAGTACATTTTCAGTAGCTAAGACTTTAGTTAGACTAGCCAAGTCATATTCAGCAAATGGACTAAGTTGAGTCACGGTAGGGTAGATACTAGCAAATCCTGTCGTTGAGGTAAAGATTTGTTTATCTTTAATGAAAGTGTAGTTTACGCCCGGTACAACTCTTTCAAAGACCATTGATTCAATTAAATGTTGTGTTTTATTATAGTCTATCATTTTTCACCATCCACTCAATTATTATAGACAAAATGACTTGACAAGCATAGAAGAAAAAAGCATAATTATTAATGTTGACTCGCCCGTTGGTCAAATGGTTAAGACGCTACCCTCTCAAGGTGGAGTTATGAGTTCAATTCTCGTACGGGTGATTAATTGAGATATAGCCAAATTGGTAAGGCACAGGATTCTGGTTCCTGGATGTTTGGGTTCGAGCCCCAATATCTCAATAATTAAAGATTCAAGTAATTTTAAAGCGTTGAAAAGCTTGATATTATAGGAATCTTGAAAAAGTTTATGCTGTAAATTTACTTAAAATTAGTATTTAGGTGTTAACATTCGGTGTGAACATTTTTCAGAAGTCAAAAGAGTATAAATAATAAAAATTGGTATAGTTGAAAATGTTTGCCTGTATAAATTGGTTAATCAAAGATTTTTAATTAAATCTGATATCAATGCTATAATTTATTTATATTCTTAATTCATAATAAAACCTAAATAAGAGCCTAGTTACTCACTAGACTCTTATTTTTATACCTGTATTCAATTTAAATTTGATTTATGTGCAATCATACTTACTTATATAAACTCTTCTTAGAATGGCTTATATTAATAAACAATAAAGAGCTGCGGGTATCGAGCTAAATACGTGATACTGTTTTTTGTTAGGTTCATAAATCTGTATGAATATCATTTTATTGAAATAGCGGGTTTGACTGCACAATTTTGTGCAGTAGAATTTGTTCATAATGGTTTACTAAGGGTAGAAAAGTATTTAAATGAGTTGAACTATTGTATAATTTATCTGGGCTAGATAGGTGAGTTCATCAATGACAGATATACTCACAAGCGTGGGCATTCTTTCAAAAAGGATGTCCTATTTTTTTATTTAAGCTAATATGAGGGCTGATAAAATGATTAATGTTAAGTTTTGTTAAGTTTTAGCCATTAAAGGAGGGTAATGGGAGGGTAGTTGTATGACAGAAACAAATACGATAAATATTAATGCATCTCATTTTCTTAAATATGATTTAGATAAGATTATTAACTATTCAGGTAGGCAAAGGATAGATTTGAAGCCTGATAATCTTGCAAACTTGCATCCCCTTGCTGATTATTTCCCTTTACGCTTAAAACAAGCCGAACGGCTAACTTATTGCGTAGCAAAAGCCATTAGCAAGATGCATGATGAGCCTAGAAAGCCGTATCAAACTATTATTATTCTCTATTATTTAGATGAGCTTTACAGCCGTGAGGTTCAGGAAAAAGTGGGTTATTCACATAGCAGATATGGAATACTAAGAAAGCGCGCGGAAGATGAATTTACAGGCTACTTTAATTACTTTTGTGATAAAGAAGGACTTAGTAGCATTTTTAAGTTGATTAATTGATGCATAGGTTCAAAAAATAGACCTCTGGCGGGGTAGTTACATATGGAGTTACATCTTTATTTCAAAGTAAAAAACAACCGTACAAGTTGTACAGTTGTTGAGCATAGTTTGTAAGATAAATTATTGGAGTATTTTGGAGTTTTTGCCAATTTCTTATTTATGGATTTATGTTAAGTTTTGTTAAGCCGTGTGAGGTTTTATGAGGTTCTGTCAGTCCTTTTTGACTCAATTTTATTTAGATAGTTTGGTAAATTAAGAGCTAAATCTCTAATAGATATTGTATTGCCTTGTTGAATCAAATAATCAATAGCACTTTCAAAGTCATTAAGATTGTTGCCATTCATTAACCGATATTCAATTAGATATTTATTCTGGGTAGTTAAAGTATAATTTTTCTTGTTGGTTTTTCTTTTCAGTATCTCCATTAACTTTTTACATTGATGATCTATATTAGCAACAGAATTAACAGATTGAGCATCTTTATTAGATGTTTGATCTGTTTTTGTTTTAAATGCTGAAATATATGGAGTTATCACTTTGCCCTTTTCTGAACCACTTTTCGCAGTATTATTATATTTTTGTGTTTTATGTGGGTGAGTAGTGCTATGTTCAGCATCTAATTTATTTAAGTCTTGAATATCATTTATGCTTTCAAATGTAATAGCTTCTGGCGGCATATTTGTTTCTTCTGGTAAGGAATTATAGTAAATAGGATGAGGTAGATTTTGCAGTTCTTCAATGCTATGAAATGGATCACATAAATATTCTTCAAGTGCTGTATTGATTTGCGATTGATCTTTATTCTGTGATGATTGATGTAAATCAATCTCTTTATTAATATTAATTAATACTTTATTAGTTTCTCGTTTTTGTCCTAGGTGGGTTCCCGTTTTTGTCATAGGTGGCTTCTCGTTTCTGTCATAGGTGGCTTCTCGTTTTTGTCCTAGGTTGTCACTCCAAAAGGTAGGAATTGAATCGATATTGTTTAGATTAATTTCTACCCCAACACCGTTAACAGGATTAAAAAATATATAATGTTTGTCTGCTAATTCATGAAGTATACGATTAATGGAGCGTGAAGTAATATCTAATTCTTGCGCTATATCTGATTTAGAAATAATTATGACAGGGTTATTATCATTTATTCTTTTATCAATATTAATTTTTGCTTGTTTTTGCACCTTTGAATATAGCGAACCATAGACTAGTAAAGCGTTTGGAGCTAAATCTTTACGACGAATTACAGGTATTGGAATAAGAATAAATGGTTTATCGTTAATTCTTGATACTAGAATGCTACGCCCTTTGTAATCTGGTTTTTGCTTACTAAATATAAGACTATTATTTTTTAATTCACTTAACCCGTGCTGTATTCGTGAGACTGATCTATTTAGTCGTTGGGATAATTCATTATCTGTAATATTGCACATGTGATATTTGGAATATAAGCCGTTTAGTTCACCATAAAGCAATATAGCAAGGGGAGACAGCTTATATTTTTGGATTAAAATAAGCGGAATCTTCAAATTAGGTTTAGGCATATTTCACCGCCTTACTAAATAAAAAGCATCCCCCGACAAAAGATTATATTTTGCATAGGGATGCTGTTGGAGTTATAAATAATAAAATTTTTGATGAGCCGATTTATGCAGGTCGGTTTGATATAATTAGTATTGAAAATAATTTTGCAAGATTATTTTTATTTGCTCGTAACTACTGCAATAGTTACGGGCTTTTTTGTGTGCTGTTTATGCTGACACGACGATTCTGCGGGCGTTTCATGTTCTTTTAGCCAATTAGTTATCGACTGTTTACCATAGAGCTTGCGTCCGTCGATTAATGCAACAGGCATTCCTAATTGTGTCCATTTGCGAATCGTAGATTCAGCAACGCCAAAATAACGAGCTATTTCTTTACGGTTTACGTATGGTCGGGTACTGGTTACTTGCCGTATACCTTCCTTAACAATAGAAAATACTAGCGTTTTAATTTCTGCTGTTTGTTCATCATCTAAGCTAAATTGCATTAATATTTCACCTCTTTTCAATATCATTAGTAAGCTTTTCTAGTTTACTTAACGCTTTATCTGTTTGTGCATTTTGGTTGTTTAAAAATAAAATAGCAGAATTGATTTCTAATTCTTTTGCGTCAGGATGATATTTGGTGTAAAACATCATTGCTTTTGTTAAAACCTTAATTGCCGTATTGGTAGTTTTAAGTTCTTGTGCTTGTGTTTCAATGATATTAATTTTTGCTAGTTTATTGCTAAACTTTTTTCTTAGAAATTTAGGTTTTATAGGTAATTTATGGAATAGCTGTTTAATCATACTTTTCTTCTTTCTTAATAGCGTTGACACAATAATTAAAAATCTCGTTTTTAAATTGTATTAGTAACGCCTTTACCTATGTGAAGATGATTCATAAGCTTATTGAAGTCATGATTAACTTGTATACCACTATCGTTCATAAATAACTTTTCTGATTGTTTCCAACCATAAACGGTATTGGTTGACAGATCTCTAATAAGATACATTTCAACATCATTAGAGGACAACTTTAAATAATGATCTTTGAATTTGATTACATAGGGGAACTTAATTTTATTGGTGGCTATTTTGCTACTTTGAGCATAGTAATAATGATTATTTGCAATGATTAAAATTTCTTTCATAGGTGTTCACGCTTCCTAATTTAATTGGCTTTCTAGATCTTTTAGGACGCGTTTATATTTAGGACGTCCTTGCTTTGATATAGCATTTTCATTTAATGCTGATTTAATAGCATTAACTAATGAATGAGCATTAATATAATAGTCGTCGCCTTTTTCATTCAATTTGAAATCGTCTAGCTTCATTCGATGTAATACCGCTTGAAAATCTGGGTCATTTGCATCTTCGCTTTCATCAGTGTTTTGTAATCCATTTGGATAGTTGTATTCAACACCAACAAGCCCATTTTCTATTGCCCATTCTGTTGGTTCACCGTTAGGCTTAATAAAATTATTCTTTAATAGTTCCTGATAGGCTTCTTGTTCACTCATGTTTACGCCTATTTTTTTTCATCATGTTTACGGTTTGTTGAATTAATGAGTTATTCATTTTTTTCTCTTTCGTTTAAATCTGCCATTAAGCTTTGAGCCATTGGAGTATGTCTCATTGCTGTTAAAACCTGATTACGTCGCGCTTGCTCTTTGGTAGCAATAGCCATGTATTCTAAATATTCTTGTTGGTCTTTGAATCGATAATAACCAGCATCTCGTAAGCTACCAACGTCACAATGTTTAAGCTTTAATCGTCTAACTATGTCGGTAACAGCTCTTGTGCCGACTTTTAACATTTGAGCTAAATATTCGGCTGATACGGCATTCTCTTTTCCTAATGGGATTAAGTCATAAACCTTTGTTTCGGTTTCGGTCAATAGCGATTCAGGATTTTTGAATTCAAAACCGTCTAAATTCAAATTCATTTGAGCTGGTCTTTGTGTGAATTTTGATTTTTGATTATGTTTCATAGGTTCACCTTCTTTCTATAATGCATCCCCAACGGTAGCAAAATAATAGAGTAGAGCGGTAACTGATCCGCTCTTTTTTAATGCTATGAATTTGCTACTTTTACGGTTTGATGTTCGTTCATGAACTTATCAATAGCTGTTTTACTGATTTTCTTAGTTTTACCCACTGTAATGGTAGGTAAACCGTTTTGGATTAGCTTAGTTAGGGATTTATAGGAATTGAATCCCAGATATTTCATGGCTTCTTTATATGAAAAGTATTCAGTCATGTTCTCACCTCCTACATTTGTGTATTTTTATGATATTACACTTTTGTAGGAAAATAAAGTAAAAGATAAACTTTTGTGTATTTCTTTGCTATTATATTATTGATAGTGAGGAGGTACAGATTATGTCAACGGTGAAAAATAGAATTAAAGAACTACGATTAAAAAGAAAACTAAGTCAAAAAGAATTGGCAGAACAAGTGGGGTTAAGTAACCAATCTATTAGTTCTTACGAGAGCGGTAAAAGAATACCTAAAATAGAAGCGTGGTCAAAACTAGCAAATTTTTTTAACGTATCAATTCCATATATAAAGGGTGAAACCTTTAAAAGGGAAGATATTATTAAAGTATTAAGTTATGAATATACAAACTGTTCTATGGGTGGATATGATTTCTTAGATAAAGAAACGGCTTACTCAATCCTAGAAGTTTATAAATTGGTTGATATTATCAATGATTATTTAATTTATCATCATCAATCACTGCCATTGCAAAAATTCAGTAGCGATGATTTAAAAAAATGCACTTCTGATGTAAAAATATTTTGGATTAGAAACTTTGATTTTGTTTTTAAAAGTTCAAGAATGAAAAGTATTATGAAATATGGTGGAGCTTCTGTAATCGAAATATTGACTAGTTTGAAAGAAATAATATATGGTCAATACTTGAAAGATAGTGAAACGGCTGTTAGCAAGAATTTTGATAGGTTGGTTGAAGATGATTTATCAAAATTTGTTAGTGACAAAAATGAATTAATGCGTTTTTCATCAAAAAAAGAAATTAGAGATACCGTTAATAATTTGATTTCACAATTAAAATGTTTTGAAAGTTCTATCGACAGCTTACCAGCTAATAAACTCAAACCGATTAGAATCGATACCACTAAAAATATTGATACAACAAAAAAATAAAAGTTTATCGATGTATCCGCTCAAAATTGAGCATATTTTAACTTAATAGTTTCATGTGTAATTTTTCACTGGCGGTATATAAAGTAGCTTTTCCTGTTGGGATGCATCCCCACAAGCCAAACATAAATATACAATTCAATAATTAAAAATCTTTGATTAGCCAATTTATGCAGGTCGGTTAAAAGAAGGTTTTATTATGAATAAGAATATTAAGAAATATACTACTGCGAGTGGTAAGACTAGATACATGTTTAGGCTTTATATTGGTAAAAATGAGTTAACAGGTGAATCCGAAACGATTCAGAAAAGAGGCTTCAAAACTGAAAAAGAAGCCCTTGAAAGTTACTTAGATTATCAATTAAAAGTAGTTAAGGGTGAGTATGTCCCAAAGAGTAAGCGTCATTTAACTTTCAATGATGTATTTAATATGTGGAAAAAGGTATATAGAAACAAAGTTAAGGAAAGCACTTACGCTACGACACTAAGGTATTTTGACGGGCACATAATCCCCGTTCTTGGTAGCAAGTATTTTGATAAAATTACTGTTCTAGACTGTCAGAATGCAGTTAATACTTGGTATACTGACACGCCACATACATTCAAACGATTTATTCGTTATGCATCTAATGTGTTTAACTACGGCATCAATCTAGATTTAATTTCTAAGAATCCAATGAGTAAAGTTATCAGACCTAAACAAGAAGAAAAGCCTGATAACTTTACTGATTTTTACAGTAAAGAAGAATTAAATGAGTTTCTCCAATGTGCTAAGAAGTATAGCTTCAAGAGTTTTATATTTTTTAGATTATTGGCATATCTGGGCTTACGTAAAGGCGAAGCCCTAGCGCTTAGATGGAGTGACGTGGATTTTAAAGCAAATACTATTAGCATTAGTAGAGATTTAACAACAGGCGTAAATAATCGCTTGTATGAATCATCAACACCGAAGACGAAAAGCAGTATTAAAGCCCTAGACGTTGATAGAGCCACAATGAATTATTTGAAAGAGTGGCGCTTAATTCTGCAAAAGGACATGTTTAAACTTGGATACAACTTCTTGGATTCTAACAACTTGCTTTTTCCTACTATTAATAATGGTTTAACGTCACTATCTAAACCAACTCAATGGAATAATGCAATTTGCAAGAAGTATGGATTAAGACATATTAAAGTACACGGGTTTAGACATACCCACGCCACATTATTAATTGAATCAGGTGCAGATATAAAAGAGGTTCAGCAACGTATGAGGCATTCAGATATTAAGACTACGATGAATGTTTACGCCCATGTCACTAAGAATAGAGAAGAAAAAACAGCTACTAATTTTGCTAAGTTCATGGAATCTTAGACGATGCAGGTGTTAACATTCGGTGTGAACATTGTTTTGATGTAAGCAAAAGCAGGATAATAACGCTACTTCGAGGGATGCGGGTTCGAGCCCCAATATCTCAATAATAAAGAAATGTCTTAATGCTGAAAGCTTTAAAAGCCCAGTGTTAAGGCATTTTTGTTTTT
>ERZ1643249.712-NODE-712-length-36009-cov-13.395450_pt1 | contig 36009 bp, 32 predicted proteins | sample MGYA00579263_ERZ1643249 | MGnify/ENA primary metagenome ERZ1643249 (study PRJEB29033, sample SAMEA4952264) | chicken gut metagenome | biome: Broiler Chicken; feature: Gastrointestinal Tract; material: Caecum | place: Ireland | collected 2018 | study: Broiler...
ATTTTCGCAAGTGCTTTTATAATTTTTTTCAAAATATTCGATTTTTCCTATTAAACAAAAAAAATGCCCCTCTTTGGGGCAATTTATTATTCTGCTGATTCTTCTGTTTCAGGAGCTTCATAAGCTTCTAAGATAGCTTTTTGAATTTTCTCTCTTGTTTCAGCATTGATTGGATGTGCTATGTCTTTAAATTCTCCGTTTGGAGTTTTTCTGCTTGGCATAGCGATGAATAATCCGTTTTGACTTTCGATAACTTTGATATCATGGATAACAAATTCATTATCGAATGTTACAGAAGCAACAGCTTTCATTCTGTTCTCTGAATTTACTTTTCTTAAACGTACGTCTGTTATTTGCATTGTGTGCACCTCCACTGTTTTATAAAAATTTGTACATATGTATCATTTGTATGTACTAATATTATTATTCGTCAAAAAAAAATATTTTCCCTCTTTATTTGAACTTTTTTTTTAATTTATTTTAAGCATTGTATAATTAGAAAAAAATATCACAAAAATCTTGAAATTTGCATTATATAAGTATATAATTTAAAGTACAATTTTTATGAGGAGTGTTTTCAATGCCAAATATTGATAATATAAAAAAATATAGAAAGATTCATATGATAGGAATTGGCGGAATTAGTATGAGCGGAATTGCAGAAATCCTTTTAAATTGGGGGTTCGAAGTTTCAGGAAGTAATAACGTAGATTCTGAAATATTACATATATTAAAAAATGCAGGAGCTAAAATTTTTATAGGTCATGATGCTAATAATATAGGTGATGCTGATTGTGTAGTATATACTGCTGCTATTAGTAAAGACAATGTAGAATTAGTTCGTGCAAAAGAACTTGGAATTCCTGTAATAGAAAGGTCTAGTTTTCTTGGTGAACTTACTAGATGCTATAAAAATACAATAGCAATTTCAGGAACTCATGGAAAAACAACAACAACTTCACTTGTTTCTTTGTGTTTTCTAGAAGCAAAAAAAGATCCTAGTATTCAAGTTGGAGCTATAATAAAAGAACTTAATGGAAATTATAGAGTTGGAAATAGTGAAAATTTTGTAATAGAAGCTTGCGAATATGTAGAAAGTTTCTTAAAATTTAGTCCAAGATCTGAAATAATCTTAAATATTGATAATGACCACTTAGATTATTACAAAACTCTTGAAAATGTAAAAAAAGCATTTATTAAATATGTAAAACTTCTTCCAAAAGGAGGTCATTTAATAATAAATGCAGATGATAAAAACTGTTTAGATTTACCAAAATATTCAAAGGCTGAAACAATAAAATATGGAATAACTAATACTGATGTTGACTTTTTAGCAAAAAATATATCTTTTGATGCAGAAGGATTTCCAGAATTTGATGTTTATAAATATAATGAATTTTATGCACATATTAAGCTTAATATACCTGGAAAACATAATGTTTCAAATGCTTTAGCTTGTATTGCTTTATGTGATGCTTATGGTATATCAAAAACTCATATAAAAAATGCATTATTGAAATTTCATGGCGCAGATAGAAGATTTGAATATAAAGGTATTGTTAATGGTGCAAAAATATATGATGATTATGGACATCATCCTACCGAAGTTTCTGCAACAGCAAAAGCACTTTCTAATAAAGAATTTAATCAATCTTGGGTAGTGTTTCAACCACATACATATAGCAGAACATTTACACTTTTAAATGATTTTGCACATGCATTATTATCTTTTGATCATATAATAATTACAGATATTTATGCAGCAAGAGAAAAAAATACTTATAACATATCTTCAAAAGATTTAGCAAATGCAATAGAAAAATTAGGTAAAAAAGCTGTTTATATACCTACTCTTGAAGATTGTGCTACATATTTAAAAGAAAATGTAAAAGAAAATGATATCGTTTTAACACTTGGAGCTGGTACAGTAACTAATATTGGTCCAATGATTGTCACGGGGACGGACCTTAATGACAAAAATTAACAAATATGCATTAGTAAACCATATCACAAATATATTATGTGCTTTAGTTATAGTTTTCTTGGTTTATTTGTGTATACGTTATCCGTCTTCTGATTGATAATAACATTAACCAAAATTAAATAGAAAATTAGACCCTTTATCTGATTTTATAAAGGGTCTTTTTTTATTTTAGTCTTTTAATTGTTTTTTAAAATTTGTCAGTAAGGACCGTCCCTGTGACAAATCTCATAGCAAACCACTTGTCGGAATATATGTATCATCTGGTGCAGAAACAAATTCATCTTCTGGTTTATCAGTTTTTTGGATTTCTAATACTTTTAATATTGGTATTTCTTGTTCATGATATTTTCCTTTTTGTATTTCTCCAGTTAAAGTTACCCATTGACCATCTTCAAATTCGCTTGCTTTTTTATACTCACATAAAAAACCTACTACTAGTTTTTGAGTTTTTTCTTCATTTATGAGCATATCTCTAGCAATAACAAATTGTTCTTCTTTAAAATCTATTAATCTATATACATATCCTGTTACCTTAATTTTCATGCCAATATATGATTCAATGTCTTGATGTACTGCTTGTAAAGTATTAGTGTACTGTTTTGCTTCTATTTCTGTTACATCTTTTGCTTTTATATTATCATTTACCACAAATTTGCCACTTGAGAAAAATATTCTATACATACTTATTCCAAATACAATTAGCATAAATGCAGATAATATTACTATTATAATTTTTAACAACAATCCACCATTTACTTTAAAATTATATATAAACATATAAGAACCTCCTTATTACATTTATATTTAAATGTATGCTGAGGTTCTTTATTTATGACATTACTACATCAAACTTTTGGTGATGCCTTCTTCTATTATACTTGAAAAAATACTTTTTAATATAATTAAAACTATTGGTCCAATTAACATTCCCATTATTCCGATTACTTTAAATCCTGTGTACATTGCTATCAATGTAAAAATCGGATGAATTCCTATATTTCCACTTACTATTTTAGGTTCTAGAATTTGTCTTACTACAGACATTATTATCCATAATACTATAATTCCTATTCCCAAATTTAAATCTCCATTTAATGCTGAAATTACTGCCCAAGGAAGCATTATAGTTCCAGATCCTAGTATTGGTAAAGCATCCACAAATCCTATTGCTAATGCCATCAATAGTGGATAAGTTATATTCATTCCTATAAATTTTAAAACATATAATCCTATTACAGAAATTGCAAAAGAAACTAATACTAGTATTGCCTCTGCTTTTAAATATCCACCTAAACTTTTAGTAATTTCTCTTATATGTGTTCCAATTTTTTGAACCCATTTTGATGGCATATGATGTTCCATTAAATCTAACATATATATTTTGTCTGTGCATATAAAATAGACTGATAAAATTGTAATTACCACATATATTCCAATTGTGGGAATTGATGTAATAACATTTATTATTTTGGTTAATACATCTGCAAGCCAAGTTGATACTTTTACTAAAATTTCTCTTGAAGCATTTTGTGCTAAATCAATTACATTATTTGAAATACTCATTTTTGTAATTTTTAGCTTACCTATAGTTTCTTGTATTTGTGTATATGCCTTATCTATATAAATGTTTAAAGTTTGTAATAAGTTTGTAGATTCTGAAACTAATGAAATAACTCCCCATACTACAAGTCCTATTATTAAAGCAAATACCAGTGCAAATATTATAATTGAACTCATTTTTCTACTCATTTTAGTTTTTTTCATCAAAAATTTTATTCCTGGTTCTATTATTAATGCTATTATAAAACCTACCAAAAATGGCATATAAAAAACGGCTATTTTACTTCCTATGTACACACCTGCAATTATTAAAATTATGTTTAATATTTTTCTAAAAACTTTAAAAATATAATTTAAATCTTCTGTCATTTGTCCTCTTTTCTTGCTACCAATTTTATAATTCATATATAGATATTTCTGAAGAAATATCTATATATGTTCAGTGGTTAGCAGTTATTTTTAGCTTGTCCTCCACATTCACAAATATCTTCTACTGTATTACAGAAATTGTTTTCTCCTGTTTTTTCATTGTAATGAGCTAAATCACCTAGTGTTAGTATTCCTATAACTTTATTGTTATCAATAACAGGTATTCTTCTTATTTGATTTTGAGCCATTTTATTTTCTGCATCAGAAATGTCTTCGTTTTCGTTACAAGTACATACATTTGTTGTCATGATTTCACTTGCTTTTGTACTTTTTACATCCTTGTCGTTTGCAATACTACGAAGTATTATATCTCTGTCTGTAATTATTCCTACTAAGCAATTTTTGTCATCACATACTGGAACACAACCTATATGATTTTGTCCCATAAGTTTTGCAATTTCATAAACTTTTGTATCTGGCTTAACACAGCATACTTCACCACACATACAATCTTTAACTTTCATAACAGACTCCTTTTTAATTTTATTGAATTTCACGAATTTTTTATTCGTTTCATTCTCTATATATTTTAGTCAAAATAAAAAAGATTATTCTTATTTTTTTGAATAATCTTTTTTTACTTTTATCTTCCATTTTCTGTTGGTGTTGATGGTTCTTTTTTGTTTAATTTTAGAACTTCTCTTGCTATTGGTACATTTTCTATTGATGCTAAATCTCTTATTCCGAAATTTTTATATTGAGTAATATTTCCCATCTTTCCACCATAATATTGTAAACCTTCTACCCAGTCATATAATGTTTTCATATATAAAGGACTATTTATATCAACAGGTGGTTTTCCACTTTCTACTTTTGTCACTGAATAAGGTAATAATGTTAAACCATTTGACAATGTTGCAAATGTTCTATGATTTCCATCTTTTATATATAATGCTCCATCATATTCGTCAACATCTATTTCTCCTAGAAATGGTTCATATCCAATTTGTTTTATACTATTAACTATATCTTTGAACACTTTTGATTTGTTAAAAGTTGTTTGTCTTAAATCTTGAATCGGTAAAAATTGTGCCGGACTTGTCCATGTTTTTGGATAATATTTTTGTGTTCTAAAGTGTTCTTCTCCATCTATAATAATCTTAGCAAGTTCTTGTGGATTTGCATATGATGTATCTACAATCAATCTGTAATTTTCCGGATTTGCTAAGTCTACACCATATCTTTCTTTATATCTTTTTCCAGCAATCTTTTTATTAACTGTTAATCGTACTGCAAATGAACTTGGTATGTTATGCCATGCTAGACGAGAATCAATTATATATACATCATCAGGTCTTTCTTCTGAATTTATTTTTATTCCCAATGCTTTTATTTCTCCATCTATCATTCCATCTATTTCGCCTCTTTTTTCGGCAAATGCTTTATCAGCTTGTATGTCTGCAATACTAGGAATTTCTCTATCTGGATACATTTTTTGATATTCTCTTGTTGCTACTTTTCTAAAAATTTCTCTAGTTGAAATTATATGTACTTTAAATCCATTTTTACTATAATTTTCGTTTAAATATTTTACAACAGTTGATTTTCCACTAGCTGGTTCTCCAGATATTGTTATTATTTTATTTCTAATTTGTTCCATACTTATTTTCTCCTTTTGCAGAAAAATTAATACAACAATATATTACCATATTTTCCAAAATTTTTCAACATTATATTTTATAAAAAAAAAAGCAATTAAGGCTCAATGACCTTAACTGCTTTTACGAGTTAGCCTAATCTTCTAGATGCAAACGCCAACTCTGTGGCTTCTGCTACGGCTAATCTCCGCGAATGGGATGTGCCAAGAAGTTCTTCAATGCTGTGAATCCCTTTCCCCCTGAGATAGGTATCAAGATTATCTTTCTTAACAATCTCGATATCTTTAGTGGGAATTGACCAGCCAGAGCTTTTCCCCCAAAAAAGACTTTGGGATTTCTCTTCGAGAACACATACAACCTGTACATTAAAGTACTGGTTGAAAGCCTTTTCTATACCAGCTTCACAGCTAATATAGAAGTCCATCTTCGGAAATTTCTCCCTAATGCCACATACTCTGTTCTGAGCTCCTTCATAGGTTTCATCACCAAAAGGCTGATCAGAAACTCCAGAATTTGTGGACATACAGTTGAACTCCACTTCAGGCTCTTCTAAGTTGAAGAACCGAAGTACTGCCATCTTCACTCCTGCAATCTTTTCAGGAGATGTTGTTGCAATTGCAACCTTAAGCATACTGGTTGACCTCCTCTTCAAAAAAACTTTGAATATACTTATATTATAACATTTTATGACATTTTTTTCAATAGTGCCTGTATTCTATGACCCATCATAAATTTCTCCCCAATCACGTGTAAGTTCTTTATATGGAATGAATTCTGGGTCTTCTCTATGTAATTCTTCCTCATCAAAATCGCGCAAAATTGCTTTATCAACATCAAGAAGATACTTTTGATTATCTATATTTAAAGCTAAACATCTTATATATCTTGTCTCTCTATCGTCTTTTCCTTTTAACTTTTTCCATATTTTCTTTCTTGCTTCTGGTCCCAATTTGATATCTACTATTTCTTTCATATATTCATATAAACCTTGTGAATCAATTCCATATTTTTGTGTTAATATTTCTAAGGCATTTCTAATGAATGTTACATCTTCATTTCCTCCCATTTGAAGATTTAATTGATTTTCTCCATCAGAAGAAGCATTGTCTTTCTCACTTTGTACATCACTTTCTATTTTCTTAATAGCATCATTACTTCTATCATTATTAAATCTATCAAGTGCATCCTTAAATTTTCCTTTTTTATCATCTAATATTACTATACCTTGTGCAGTTAACCCTGCTTTTAACCTAGTAAGATCTTTGATATTATTAAAATCGTCCATATCTAAAGTTACACTATAATCACTACATGTTAATGCAACAAAGTAATGTGTATGTCCTTTATCCCATAAAATACAAACATTATAATCTTCATTATATTTAGTTAACTCTGTTAAAGCTTTTGCAAAATATCTAGATAACTCATAACAAACTCTTCTTCTGTGTGTACTTCTATTTTTTTCCCAATTTTCATCTACTTCTCTACCATACCAATCTGGCAAATCATATGCTTCATCATCCAATTTTTGTATGTAAGAGATTAAATTATCATCATATATATATTCTTTACCTATTTTTTCAAAAATTGCTAATATTTTTTCTTCAGCACTTAACTGAATATTTCTTGCTATTCTTTCAACAAATTCTTGAAGTTCATCTGATATTTTCCATTCAGCTTTATCATATATTATATCATCATCTAAACTTTCTTCATTACCTTCTTTAACAGCAGGATTTAAAACAATTTTATGTTTTCTTCTAAAATGCACACTAACTAGGTTATTTAATTCTAATAGTTTTGATTTATCAACACTCATTTTTATTACTCCTTATATTTTTACATTTTTATTAATTTATCCTCCATAATAAGGATATTCATTTTCTTCTGGATTAAATACAAATACTTTTTTATCAATATCTTCTCTGTTAACTTTGTTTAATGTTTGTTCTAAACTATCTAATAAATAACTATTAGAGTTATAATTAAATAGTAAGCATCTTACATATCTTTTTTCGCTTGCACCTTTTACTTCTTTCCATATCTTTTCTATTTCTATACCTTGTTTTTCAATCTTTGATCTCATATATTCAAAAAAGCCTTGTGCATCAATATTGTATTTTCTGAATATATCTATAATATCATTTAAATATTTTATAACATCATTTCCATCAAAATTATTTTGTATTTCTTTAACTTCAGCTAATTCATCTGGTCTTCCTTCATTGAATTTGTCTAATACTTTTTTAAATTTATTAGATTCATCTCTTAATATTTTTATTCCCTTAATTGTTAATCCTAATTTTAATCTTGTAAGGTCCTTTATACTATTAAAATCATCTAAGTCTAGTGTAATGCTATAATCTTTACCTGTTAATCCTACGAAATAGTGTAAATTTTCTTTATCACCAACCATAACGGCTTCTAAATTATCATTTTCTCCTAATAATTCATTTATCGCTTTTGCATAAAATCTAGCAAATTCATAGCAAATACGTCTATTGTGTTTTTTTCTATTTTCTATCCATTTTTGACCTACTATTCTACCATACCAATCAACAGCTATATATTTTATATTATTTATATCACTAGTATCTCTTTTAAAGAAATACAATACATTGACATCATATATGTAATTCAAACATATAAATTTATAAATACTTAATAATTTTTCTTCAAAACTAAGTGAATTATCTTTTATTAATGTGTTTACCAAATTTTTAATTGGTTCTTCCATTTCCCATTTTACTTGGTCATATTCAATCCAATCTTCATTAAGTTCTCTTGGTGGTTCTAAAATTATTTTATAATCTCCTTCGAAGTTTTCACAAATTTCTTTATAAAATTTTTTTATGTATTCATCTTTCATTTCAAATTCCTCCAAAACACCCTATTAATTTTTTCTTTTAAATAAATCATTAGAATTATAAATTTTATATTTAACAATTAAATTTTCATCATCTTCTTTTATTTTTCCTCTATTTAATAAGTCATAAAATACATCTGAAGAAATAAGTTTTTGATATACATTTTCTAAACTTTCTTGTTTTACTCCGACATTTTTCAAAATTTGATATGCATCTGATTTGCTTATCTTAAAAAAAATAGCTTCATCTTCTAACATTTTTTTGATTTTTAAATTATTATCAAATTGAGCATTTTTATCTTTTAATAATTTTAGCATTGCTTCATTCATAACAACTATAACATTAAACTCATTCACCATTTTTTCTCCTTTTCTTAGCAATTAATATATATATTATAACACAAAAAAATTGAAATGTCACAAAATTAACATAAATTTCTTATTTTATTTTCAATTTTTTATATTGGATTATATATTGTTTTTATTCAAAAAAGATAATATGTTCTTTGTAACCACTTTTCTTTCAAAACATATAATAGATATTATTAATGAAAGGAATGTGAGAATATGAATAGTTTATATGAAGAATACATGAGAAGTGTACTTGGATTTGATACTCAAAATACATATAATATGTATTCAAGCGACAGTATTGATCAAATGAATGCCATGAACAATATTCAGCAACAAGAATTAGAGAACTGCTATCCTGATATATATAGAATAGTATATCCAATGGTGCAAAAGGCATGTATGAATAATACAAGAATGGTAAATAAAGAATTAATTGATGAATTAACAGATGAAATATATTTTACGGTTGAAGATAATGAACTTACTGAAAATAGAAGTTCTAATTCAAAAAACTCAGAAAACAGACAATTAGAAAATAGACAACGAGTCATAAGAAATCCAGGATTAAACAATTTAATTCGAATTTTATTATTAAGAGAATTTCTTGGAAGACCAGGAAGACCTGGTCATAGACCTCCTATGGGGCCTCCTCGTCCACCTATGAGACCACCTATGGGCCCTCCTCCTAGACCAAGATCTAATATGTATAATAATTTATTTGAATAATTCTATGTTTACAAGCCCACTAAAATATGATAAAATCGAAAAAAAGCCAATTAATGTATTTTTTGGCAAGAAAGGATTTTATTATGAATAAAGAATTAGTTTTAATACTTGATTTTGGTGGGCAGTATAATCAATTAATAGCTCGTAGAGTAAGAGAATGTAATGTATACTCTGAAGTTGTTCCTTATAATATTTCATTAGAAAAAATTAAGGAAAAAGCTCCAAAAGGAATTATTTTTACAGGTGGTCCTGCAAGTGTATTCGGAGAAAATGCTCCAAAATGTGCAAATGGTATATTTGAATTAGGAATACCTGTACTTGGAATTTGTTATGGTATGCAATTAATGGCTTATACATTAGGTGGAAAAGTAGCTCATGCTAATACAAGAGAATATGGAGAGACAAATGTTTCAATTGATAATACATCAGATTTATTTAATGGTTTTTCTACTCAAAATGTTTTCCTAATGAGCCATACTGATTATGTTGAATCTTTGCCTGAAGGTTTTAAAAATATTGCTTCAACACCTGTTTGTCCAAATGCTGCTATGGTAGAACCTCAAAAAAAATTATATGGAATTCAATTCCATCCCGAGGTAAATAATTCAGTAAATGGTACTCAAGTAATACGAAACTTTTTATATAATATTTGTGGTTGTTCAGGTGACTGGGTAATGTCATCATTTGTAGAAGATTCTATCAAAACTTTAAAAGAAAAAATCGGAGATAAAAAAGCATTATGTGCTTTATCTGGTGGTGTAGATTCTTCTGTTGCTGCAGTTCTTTTAAGTAAAGCTATTGGAAAAAATCTTACTTGTATTTTTGTTGATCATGGCTTACTTAGAAAAAATGAAGGAGACGAAGTTGAAAAAATCTTTACTGAAAATTATGATTTAAATTTTATTAGGGTTAATGCAAAAGATAGATTTTTACAAAAGCTGGATGGTGTTACAGACCCTGAAAGAAAAAGAAAAATAATTGGCGAAGAATTTATTAGAGTTTTTGAAGCAGAAGCAAAGAAAATTGGTACAGTAGATTTCTTGGTACAGGGAACTATTTATCCAGATGTTATAGAAAGCGGACTTGGAAAAAGTGCTGTTATAAAAAGTCATCACAATGTTGGTGGACTTCCAGATTATGTTGATTTCAAGGAAATTGTTGAGCCTTTAAGGAATTTATTTAAAGATGAAGTTAGAAAAACTGGTCTAGAACTTGGAATTCCAGAAGAATTAGTTTATAGACAACCATTTCCTGGTCCAGGATTAGCTATTAGAATTATAGGTGATATTACAGAAGATAAATTGAATATATTAAAAGATGCTGATAGTATATTTAGAGAAGAAATTGCAAAAGCTGGATTGCATAAGAGTATAAATCAATATTTTGCTGTTCTTACTAATTTAAAGTCTGTTGGTGTTATGGGTGATGAACGTACATATGATTATACTATAGCTCTTCGAGCTGTTGAAACAACTGACTTTATGACTGGTGTTTGGAGTAAAATTCCATATTCAGTGCTTGAGAAAGTTTCTAGTAGAATTGTTAATGAAGTAAAACATGTTAATAGAGTTGTTTATGATATAACTTCTAAACCACCAGCAACTATTGAGTGGGAATAAAACAAATAGAGACCTGTATTTAATCTACAGGTTTCTATTATTTATTTATAATTATAACAGGAACTTCCATTTCCTCTTTGGTTAATCCACAATGTGTAGATTTTTTTATTTTTTTTCCTTCAGTTAAATAAGTTTCTAATTTTATTATACTATCTGATATTGACAAAGCAATATAGTTTCCAATAAAATCGTCTATCTTAGGATGCTTTTTTCCAAATCCTAACATATTCTTTTCCAAAAATTCTTCTTTTGTCATTAGCCAAAAATCATTTTCGAAATTTTTATTGAAATTTTTAACAAATTCCTCTTTCATATCTTCCTTTACCCAAAATGTTACTACTCTTGATTCTAATGAAGGTGGTAAAATTAGGCATTTTTGAATTTCTGGGTAATCTAATATAGAGTATGCTTTATTTATGTCTTTATGACCATGGTCTGCAGATATTATAACAACTGTATCTTCTGTAAGATTTTTACACATATCTTCTATTTTTCTTTCTATATTTTCTATGAATTCTTTTACCTCTTCAGAATCTGTTCCAAATTTATGTAATAATCCGTCTGGATTATCACAATATGCTAATATAAATTTTTCATCCGGATTTTTACATAATGTTTCTATATTCATAATTATCTCATCAATTGAATCTGCTCTAATACTTCTTTTAGCTCTTTTGTCTGAATAAGATGGTGTTATTTCATAAGCTTTTATATTAGGTAATGCCTCTTCAATTTGTTCAAATACACTTTTATATTTTACAGTAGTATCAAATACATTTATTCTTGCATTTTTTAAATCTCTAGATGTATATGATTCTCTATGTGATAACATGTCTATATCTCTTCCATATTCCTTAAAATATTGTGACCATGCAATCCAACCCGTCTCATATGGTGGTTTTCCGGAATAATATGCTGTTAATGCTGCTGTTGTTGTTGATGGATATACTGAAGTTATACAATCTATTTCTTTTTTTCTAAAATATCCTGTTGGAGATACTTTTTCTAAAATATGTTCTCCCATTCCATCAAGTATTATAAAAACAACATTTTTGTATTTATTATTTAATATATTATCCATACTTTCTAATGATTTATGTTTTGTTTCTACATTATAATTTTTTAATATTGATGTTATTAAATTTAATATACAATGCTCGTAATTTGGTAATATTATACTTTTTTCCATTTTTGGTTCTCCTTTCTATTAAATTATACATATTTTTATTAAATTTTGCAAGTTTTAACAACATATTTTATTGACATAACTATTGAATTGTTATATAATACGTTCTATATACTTTTGTATGCGGCGTTTATAAACGCTTCACCAATATTATTTAAAAATTTTAATCGTTTTTCAAGGAGGTAAGCTCATCATGATCACACGGCGTAAATCTTTAATTATTGTATCCGGGAAAAATCAGTTCAAAGTAATGCCAATTCTTGCTAACCATGAGGGATTGGTAGAAATCAAAAATCCGTCTGAAATTCCGAATATTTGGCATCATAACAAAACGCCAATTATTAAAATGAGGTCATTTCAAAAACTCTCCCCTTCGTATGCTGGGGATGTAATCGTTTTCAACACTGATGAACTTTTGCCGAGTTTGGAACAAAATGTGGTGACTGATGTTATCACAAAGTTTTGCTATGGATTCAAAATTGAACCTGGTGAGTTCAAAGTGAAAAACACTGCTAATAATAGCAGTGACGGATGTTTGTTTTGTGAGATTACAAAGCATCCGGGAATGTCGACCTATGAGCACAATTTGAAATGCAAAACGGTCGATATGATTATTTACGAATCGGAACACTTCGTTGTGGTTCCTGGTCTTGGTCCTTTAGCCCCTGGCTATTTGATGATTATGACTAAAGACCACTATCTTTCATTGGCGCAGATTCCAGTAAGTTGGCTACCCGAATATTATACGGTGGAAGAGGATGTAGAAGATATCTTAACAAAGATGTATCATCTTCCGGTAGCATTTTATGAGCATGGAACTGGTCCGAATGGTGCAGTTGGATTGAAGTCCATTGTGCACATGCACATTCACGTCATGCTGGATGCACCTCTTAAAGAAGATTACAAGAAGATGTTCTGCATGGAAAAAATCCGTAGCATTACAAGTTTGAGGCCCATTAGCTACTTTACGTACAAACTCTCCAGCCATGGAGACCTTTGGGCTACAACCGATCCTGATGTGTATCTGCAAAGGCAAGTTCATCGGCAGATTTATGCTGAAGAACATAATCTGGCTTTTGGCCAGTTTAACTGGCGCAAAGTCGCGTTCGAAGATCAGACCGAGACAAATGTATGGCAGCTTTACAGCTACCTGAGCTCTCCCGACAACGTGGCACCTGGAACCGGACGTTACGAAAGTTGCGAAGCCTTCATCAAGGCTGGTAAAGAACGTTTTAAAACGTTTTAATTTTTAAATAGTGAGTTTTGTCCTAAAATTTAGGGCGAATAAAGCAGGAATAGCAAGACTTTATTGTTCTTGCTATTTCTGCTTTTTATTATAATAATTAAAACTTATTAACTTCTTCTTTAAATTTATCTCCTCTATCATACATATCTTTAAACATATCAAAACTTGTGCTTGCAGGTGAAAACAAAACCACTTGCCCTGGCTTAGCAATTCTCTTAGCCAATTCCAAGCTTTGAATAAAAGTTTCACACATATGAATATCTAAGCTCTTATGTTGTTCTTCAAGCTCTTTTTTTACTGCATCAAAAATTTTAGGTGCTGTTTGACCTATCAAAATTAATGATTTAACTCTGTCTACTATAGACTTCCCTATAGGTGTATAATCAAGATTCTTATCAGCCCCACCTGCTATCAAAATTATTTCTTTATTTGCAAATGCATTAAGTGCTGAGATTCCTCTTGTTGGACTCGTACTAGCAGAATCATTGTACCATTCCACACCATTTAATGTGCGTACTAATTCTAATCTATGAGGCACTCCAGAGAACTGTTTTATTGTTTGAATTGCTTTATCCTCATCAACAAGACCTTTTGTAAGTGCTAATACTGTGCATATATTTTGATAATTATGTATTCCTTTTATTTTTAAATCTTTTGTATCTATAATATGTCTTCTAATTCCGTCTTCACATTCTTTTATTATTCCATCATCAACAATAAAGCCATTATCAAGTTTTTGTGTACTACTAAACATTATAACTTTTCCATTTGCTTCTTTTTGACATTCTCTTGTTATTTCGTTATCAGCATTTAATACAAGAATTCCATTTTCATCTTGATATCTAAAGATATTTTTCTTTGAATCAATATATTCTTGATAATCTTTATGAACATTTAAATGATTTGGTGTTATATTTGTAATTGCTGCTCTTTCTGGACTTATATCCATTCCCATTAGTTGAAAACTACTTAGTTCTAATACAATTATATCTTTTGGTTTTATTTCATTTAATTTTGTGAATAATGGTATTCCAATATTTCCTCCTAGATGAACTGTAAAACCCGCGTCTTTTAGAACATTATATGTCAATGTAGTTGTTGTGGTTTTTCCGTCACTTCCTGTGATTCCTATTATTGTGCATGGTGCCATTTTCATTAGTTGTTCGATTTCTGTTGTTACTATTGCTCCTCTATTTTTTTCTGCAACTAACTCAGGTTTTGTTGGCAAACAACTTGGAGATCTAAAAATTATGTCAAAACCTTTTAAATGTTCCAAATTTCCTTTTCCTAAAAATTTTTTAAATTTATATGTTGTAATTTTTTCTATTATCTCTGAAGAAATTTTTTCTTCTTCTCTATCATCAAATACTGTTACATCTGCTTGTTTTTCTTTTAAATAATCAATTAATGGAATATTGCTTACCCCTAACCCTATTACTGCAACTTCTTTGGTTTTTAGTTCTTCTTCAAATTTTTCAAGTTTTTTGTTTTTAAATTCCATTTGATACTAACTCCTTTAAGTTTTCTAATACCAATTGAGTTGATTCTTCTGCATTTTTACAATTTGTTACATCTATTTTTATGGTTTGTGGATAAATTTTATAATATCCTGTTTTTTCTTGTAATTCATCTCTTTTTTGAATCATTTCTTTAATTTGCTCTTTTGGTATTTCTTTATTATATTGCATATATTTTCTATTTGTTCTTTCTTCTAATGATGCATCTATAAAAAAATGATAGGTAACATCTGGATACATTTTTACTATATCTCTTGAAGATAATATTATATTATAATCTTTTCTAAATCTATCAATTAGTTCTTTTCCGAATTGATATAATTTACTATTATCAGCTACATTACTAACTTTTGATACAGCCATTGATGCTTGCTCTGATTGTAAGGCATCTTCATTTACCTTTTTTCCATTCATATATATTACTGTTTCTCGTTCTTCGACTTTTATTTCAATTCCTAAATCTTTCATTATTTCAAATGCATCTAGATTTTTACTTGTATCTATATGTGTTTTATGTGTTAACATTCCATATACTATTGCTCTATATATATTTCCTCCATGTAATATAATTGAGTTTTCTATTTTATCTAATAAACATCTACAAATTGATGTTTTTCCTGCTCCTACAGTGCCTTCAATTCCTATAACTATATTTTCTTTCATTTTTAATTCCCTTCAACTTTTTAATTCTTTTTTATTATAGAACATTTTTTGCTTAATTACAATATTTTTGTATATTTCTTTGTTGTTGGGGTAAAATATTTTTGTAATTTGAAATGGAGGTGTTCTTCTATGGCAGATAAAAATAATAAACAAAATAAAAACAATAACAAAAATAGAAATAATGAAAATAATAACAACAACCAAAATAATAATAAATAGTTAAGAAACAAAAACCCTTGGCATAAGTCAAGGGTTTTAATTTACATTATCTATGCTGTTTCTTTAGCTTCAACTGCTACACGTGGTGCTTTTATTTTTTTCTTTTTTTCTGGATTTTCTATTATTTTTGGTCCAGCATTATTTAAAACTGTATCTTTTGTTATAATACATTTTTCTATTTTTTCGTTTGATGGTATATCAAACATTATGTCTCTCATAATTTCTTCAATTATAGAACGCAATCCTCTAGCACCTGTTTTTCTTTCTATTGCTTTATCTACTATAGCATTAAGTGCTTCTGGTTCAAATTCTAGTTCAACATCATCCATTTCTAGTAATTTTTTATATTGTTTTACTAATGCATTTTTTGGCTCTGTTGTTATTTTTATAAGAGCTTCTCTATTTAGTTCTCTTAATGTTGCTATTATTGGCAATCTTCCTATAAATTCTGGTATCATACCGAATTTTAATAAATCTTGTGGTAATATTTGTTCAAATACTTCATATCTATCTATATCTTTACTACTTTGAATATCTGCTCCAAATCCCATAGATTTCTTACCAATTCTATCTCTTATAATATTTTCTAAACCTTCAAATGCTCCTCCACATATGAATAAAATGTTAGAAGTATCAATTTGTAGAAGTTCTTGTTGAGGATGTTTTCTTCCTCCTTGTGGTGGTACTGATGCTATTGTTCCTTCTACAATTTTTAATAGTGCTTGTTGAACACCTTCTCCACTTACATCTCTTGTTATAGATGGATTTTCAGATTTTCTAGTTATTTTATCTATTTCATCTATATAGATAATTCCTTTTTCAGCTTTTTCTATATCTCCATCTGCAGCTTGAATTAATTTTAATAATATGTTTTCAACATCTTCTCCAACATATCCTGCTTCTGTAAGTGTTGTTGCATCTGCTATTGCAAATGGTACATTTAATATTTTTGCTAGTGTACTTGCAAGCAAAGTTTTTCCACATCCTGTTGGACCTAATAGTAGTATATTACTTTTTTGAATTTCTACATCATTATCATCTTGCTCATGCTTTTCTTCTAATTCTTCTTCATGAGCAATTCTTTTATAATGATTATATACTGCTACTGCTAAAGTTTTCTTTGCTTCTTCTTGACCTATTACATATTGGTCAAGTGTTTCTTTAATTTCTTTTGGACTTGGTATTTCTTCTAGTCCAGCTAGTGTATATGTTTCGTCTTCATAATATTCACTTTCAATTATGTCATTACATAATCCTATACATTCATTACATATATATACACCAGGACCTGCAATTATTTTTTTTACATTATCTTGTGTTTTACCACAAAATGAACATTTTACACTTTTTGGTGTATCATTTTTAGCCATTTATTTTTCTCCTTTTTATTTTATTTTAATTAACTTCTTTTTTCCATAATTCCGTCAATTAATCCATATTCTAAAGCTTCTTGTGCTGTCATATAGTGATCTCTTTCTGTGTCTTTTTCTATTTGCTCTATTGGTTTTCCTGTTCTTTCACTTAAGAATCTGTTTAATTTTTCTCTTGTGCGAACCATATGGTCTGCATGTATTTTTATTTCTGTTGTTTGACCTTGTAGTCCTCCACCACCAATTAATGGTTGATGTATTAGTATTTCTGAATTTGGCATTGCAAATCTTTTTCCTTTTTCTCCTGCTGTTAATAATACTGCTCCCATACTTGCTGCCATTCCAACACATACAGTTGATACTGGACATTTGATATAATTCATTGTATCTACTATTGCCATACCATCTGTTATTGATCCTCCTGGTGAGTTTATGTAGAAGAATATTTCTTTATCTGGATCTTCTGACTCTAAGAATAGCATTTGTGCTACTATTAGACTTGATGTTGTTGGATTTACATCTTCTCCTAAATATATTATTCTATCTTTTAATAAGCGTGAGAATATATCATATGATCTTTCTCCTCTACTTGTTTGTTCTATAACATATGGTACTAAACTTGATTTTTCTTTTTCTAACATAAAATTTTCCTCCTTATTTATTTTTGCCTTTTTTGGCTTTTATAGTCAAAAAGCTAGGTAAAAGATTTTTATTTTCAAAACTTCCCCCTAGCTTTTTAATAAATTATTTTATTTTTGCATTTTTTACTATGTAATCTATTGCTTTTTCTGTTTCGATTCCTTCTTCTATGTAGTTCTTTAAGTTTTCATTATCACTTATTTCTTCTACTTTTTTGCCATAGCTTTTAGCCATTTCTTCCATTTTTTCTTTTATTTCTTCTTCAGTTGCTTCGATTTTTTCTGCTTTTATAATAGCTTCTAAAGTAAGTCTTGATTTTATACCTTCTATTGCTTGTGGTTCATATTCTTTTTTCATTTCTTCTTCTGTCTTACCAATCATTTTTAAATATTGTTGCATATTTAGTCCTTGATATGAAAGTCTTTGTTCAAAGTCTTTCATCATATGAGTTACTTCCATTTCAATCATTCCTGATGGGATGTCTACTTTTACATTTTTGCAAACTTCTTTTATAGCATTTTCTTCTATTTCATATTTTGCTCTTTGTTCGTTTGATTTTTGTAATCTTTCTTTTATGCTTGCTTTAAGTTCATCTAGTGTGTCGAATTCACTTACATCTTTTGCAAATTCGTCATCTAGTTCTGGTAATTCTTTTTTCTTGATTTCATGTAGTTTTACTTTAAACATTGCTTCTTTTCCAGCTAAATCTTTTGAGAAATATTCTTTTGGGAATGTAACTTTTATTTCTTTTTCGTCATCTATTTTCATTCCAACTAATTGGTCTTCAAATCCTGGTATGAATGACCCACTTCCTATTTCTAGTTCATGATTTTCAGCTTTTCCACCTTCAAATGCAACTCCATCTACAAATCCTTCGAAATCTATTGTTGCTATATCTCCGTTTTGAAGTTCTCTATCATCAATGCTTACTAGTCTTGAATTATGTTCTTGCATATGTCCTAATTCATGTTCAACATCTTTGTCTTCTACTGGATATTCAACTTTTTTGATTTCTACTCCTTTATATTTTCCAAGTTCAACTTCTGGTTTTGTTTGTACTGTTGCTGTGAAAATTAGGTCTTTTCCTTTTTCCATTTGGATTACATCAACTTCTGGTCTGCTTACAGCTTCTATTTTGTTTTCTTCTAATGCTTTGTCATAATATTCTGTTGCTACATCATTGAATGCATCTTCATAGAATATTTCTGCACCATAATATTTTTCTACTATATTCATTGGTGCTTTTCCTTTTCTGAATCCTGGTATATTAAAATATTTTGCATTTTGGAAATACACTTTTTTCATTGCATTTTCAAATTTTTCTGCTTCTATTGTTATTTCTAATTTTACTTCATTTGCGTTTTTTGTTTTTTCAACTTTACAATTCATTATAATCTTCCTTTCTCGTCTTTTCTTATAGCTAATACATTATATCATATTTTTTTGTTTTTGCAAGGCTTTTTCAAATAATTACATTAGATTTTTTATATATTCTGTCAAAAATAATGGTATATTTAAAACTTTTTCATCTTTGTTCAAATTATTCATAGAAAATCTTATAGATATTTCATTGTCATATTTTTGATTATATTTAGATAGACTGATGTTTTTTGTTGACTTATTAGATTTTACTTCTATTGGAATAATTTTATTTTTATATTGAATAACGAAATCTATTTCATTTCTGTCAAATGTAAAGTAATTTGGCACTTCATCAAATACATAATTTAACATTGTTAATATGTAATTTTCTGTAAATGCTCCTTTAAACTCTTCAAATAATCTATCTCCTTCTATTACAATTTTGCTATCTAGATTTGCCATTCTTCTTAATAAACCTACATCATTCATATAAATTTTGAAAGAGCTTAAATCATGATATGCTTTTAGCGGAAAATCTGGTTTAGTTATATTATAAATCTTATAAATCAAATTAGCATCATTTAGCCAATTTAATGCATTTTCATATTCTCTTGCTCTCGCTCCCTCTTTTATAACTTGGTATAAGAATTTTTTATTTTCTTTTGCTAATTGTGATGGTATACTGTTCCATATAAGAGAGATTTTATTAGCTTCACTATTTTGCGTATGCTTAGAAAAATCACTTTCATAGGCTCTTAATATATTTTCTTGTACGTTATTTACAAGTTCAATATTTTTTTCATTTACCCATACATTAACTGCTTCTGGCATTCCACCAATTATAAAATATGCTTTCAACTTTTCTTCTAATTGATTGAAAAAGATTTCAGGTATTTTTTCTATTGTTTTAATGGATTTCATGTATTCTACTAAGTTTTCACAATTATCAGCAATTAAAAATTCGCTAAATGTCATTGGATACATGTTTAAAAAGTCTACTTTGCCTACAGGAAATGATGTATGTGATAATCTAATTCCTAATAAACTACCAGCACAAGCAATGTGATATTCATTAGCCTCTTCTTGAAAATATTTTAAGCTATTTAATGCATTTGGACATTCTTGAATTTCATCAAAAATTATAAGTGTTTTTTCTGGTAGAATTGCTTTTCCATATATAAATGATAATTGTTCTAGTATTCTTTTGGGTGATTTAGTGTTCACAAATATATTTTGTAAATCTTCATCATGATCAAAATTGAAATATGCCACTCCTTCATAATTTTCTTCTCCAAATTTTTTTAAAATATATGTTTTCCCTATTTGTCTTGCTCCTTTTAATATTAATGGTTTTCTATATTTGCTTTCTTTCCATTTTAATAATTCATCAAATATAAATCTTTTCAAATCAACCATCTCCTATAATTACTATATATTTATCCTATAACAATTATATCAGCTTAATCACATTTTTGCAAGATTTTTCTGTATTTTTATCACATTTTTGCAGACTTTTTTTGAGTTTTTTTCACATTTTTGTTGATGTGATGTAAACTCATTTTCTATTTTTTGTAAAAAGCAAAAAAATATAACTACATTAATATTTCTAAAGCAAAGACTAGGATTGTTACACCCTAGCTATGTTTTTGCTAAGAAATATTAAAGTAGTTGTAAATTTATTTTAAATAAATTGTAGGGTCCAAATACTCCCCATCCTTAAGCAATTCAAAATGCAAATGGCAATCCATACTACTCTCAAAAGAAGCAGTATTTCCAGCAGTTCCAATAGTTTGTCCTTGAGAAACCTCTTCACCCTCAACAACAAACTCAGCAGTCAACAAATTAGAATAAACGGTTTCATAACCATCATCATGTTCAATTATAACTGTCAATCCGTATCTTGGATCATTCACAATTGACTTAACAATTCCATCTGCAGATGATTTAATAACACTTGTTTTATCAGCCTTAATATCAACAGCTGTATGTGTTATCCATTCTTTTAGTGTTTCTGAATAAATCAAATTATCTTTTGCAAATTCTCCAATAATTTCTCCATCTGTAGGCTTTATGAAAGTCACTTCTTGTTTTGTTTCTGTAACTTGCTCTTGAGTTTCTGTAGTTTCATTTTTTGGTTCTTCTTTTGGTTGTTCTTCATTTTGTGCATTTGTTGTATTTGTTTCATTAGTATTTGCTTCACTTGTAGCCGTATTTGTGGTTGATGTATTTGTAGTGTTTTCTGTATTAGAAGTGCTTGCATTATTTGTTGTATTTGTATTTGCTGTTTCATTTTCTTCAGAATCTTCTTTAATAAGTGTGCCTTGTTCAGTTTGTTCTTCTACTGTTTTTCCAATGCTTGTACTAGCATTTTCTGTATTTTCCTCATTTTGCATTTCTTCTGTTACATTATTAGTTCTTTCACTGATTTCTAAATTCTTTTTAGTTGACATGTACATTACAATTCCAATAGAAATTGCTAAAATAAAAAATATTGTTGTTCCAACAATTATAATTAAACGTTCATTCTCAAAAAATTTTTTCTCTCTTTTCATAAATTCCTCCTTGTTCTTTGTTAATACAAGTATTTACTTTTTTTCAAAGATTATTCATTTAAAGAGAATTTACTTCAACAATTTCCACATCTGTATAAAAATGTTTAATTATTTCTTCACAATTTGAACCGCTTTTGGCAAGAGCATCAGCACCTGTTTGGCTCATTCCAACTCCATGACCATATCCTATTACTGAAAATATGATTTCATCTCCTGAAATTGTAAATGTAAAATTTGTTGACCTAAGCCCCAAAATAGTTCTTGCTTCTGTACCTGCGATTTCTTTGTTTCCAAATTTGATTGTTTTTACTCTTCCACTTGTTGTATATTCTAATATTTGAATACAGTTTTCTTGTGAATAATCAATTTCACAATCTTCATATTTTTCTTTCAACTTATTAAGTAATTCTTCTTTTGTAAATTTTGCCTCAGAACTATATTGTGTATATCCTTCTTCTCCTGCTGTTTCAACAGATTTTAAATATGGATAATCAATCCCTCCCCATATATTTAATGAACTTTCTGTTTTTCCACCACTATTTGAATGGAAAAATGCATTTATAGGCTTGTTTTGATATGTTATGATTCTTCCACTAGTTGAATTTACAGCATCTACAATTTTATTCCAATTACTTTCCGCTTCTTCTGGTGCCCATTTTGAAAGCCTCTCATCTTTGCTTATCCATGCTTGGCAACATGAAGAATTATCACATATATCTGCACCTGGATGTTTTCCGGAATTGTTCATAATTTGATAAATTGTATATGTTCTTGCAACAATTGCTTGTGCTTTTAATGCTTCAACTTCATAATTTGCTGGCATTTCACTTGAGACTACACCATATAAATATTCATCTATTGGCAGTTCTTCTATTTGTCCACTTCCAGAATGAAATAATTTTATAGTTTTATATTTTTGATAATCATAAATTGTTGTTTCTACTTCTTGTTCTGGCTGTTCTTGTGTTACATTTTCTATATTACTCACAACCTCCTCTGTTTCAGCTTTAGGCGTTATTGTAAATATTATAGGTAATATAAAAAATAAAATAATAAAGCTTAAAATATAGAGTAATATTTTTTTCATATTATAAGTTTCCTCCTCATATTATCTAGGACTTTTCTTTCTATTCTTGATACTTGTACTTGAGTAATTCCTAGTATTTTTGAGACTTGCATTTGCGTTTTTTGCTTATAATATCTAAGCATTATTATTTCTTTTTCTTGTTTATCTAGTTCATTTATTAAATTCTTGATGGCAATTTTATTTGTTATTTCTGTTTGCTCATCTCTTCCTGTTGATATATTTTCTAATATACTTATTGTTTTGTCTGTTTTATTATCCCTATATTTTGCATCTTCTATTGAATCTACAGGTCTTGTTGAATCCATTGCCATTGTAATTTCTTCTTTTGAAGTTCTTAAATCTTTGGCTATTTCTTCTAATGATATTTCTTTTCCATATTTGTTAAAATATTCTTTTTGTAATTCTACTATTTTTGCATTTAGTTCTCGTATACTTCTACTTACCTTTATTGGTCCATCATCTCTTATATATCTTTTTATTTCTCCTAAAATGTATGGTACTGCATATGTTGAAAGTCGAACTTCAAAACTTGTATCAAATCTTTGGATTGCTTTTATTAAACCTATACATCCAATTTGATATAAATCTTCAATTTCATATCCTCTTCCACTAAATCTTCGAACAATGCTCCAAACTAAACCACTATTGTCCTCTATTAGTTTTGTCATTTCTTCTTTGTTTCCGTTTTGAGCTTTTTCGATTTTCTTCATATCATTATCATACACTATGCCTCTCTCCTTGTCGTTATAGCAATTTTCTCCTCTTCTTGACTATTATTTTTGATTTTTTTCTTCATAGTTACTTTTGTTCCAATTCCCAAAACTGATTCAACTTGTACATCATCCATAAAACTTTCCATTATTGTAAATCCCATTCCTGATCTTTCTAAATTTGCTTTAGTTGTGAATAATGGTTGTTTTGCTATTTCTACATTTTCAATTCCTTTTCCTGAGTCTGATACTTCTATGAATACTTCATCTTTGGTTATCTTACAGTTTAGTTTGACTATCCCTATTTTTTCTTCATATCCATGGATTATTGAATTTGTTACAGCTTCAGATACTGCTGTTTTTATGTCTGCTATTTCTTCGAGTGTTGGGTCTAGCTGTGCAATAAATGCTGCAACTGAAATTCGTGCAAATGCTTCATTATTTGATTTACTTAAAAATTCTATTTTCATTTCATTGTCATATGTATTATTCATATTGCACCTCCTTTTTCTTCTTATATTCTTCCTTGGTTTCTGGGATTATTCTCAATATTCCACTCATTTCAAATATTTTTCTGATTGATGTATTTATGTTTGAAACTTTTACATTTCCTCCTAACATTCTAGCAAATTTGTACCTTCCTATTAAAAGCCCTATTCCTGCACTGTCCATAAAAGAAACATTACTAAAATCAAATATAATTTCTTTTGGCATATATCTCTCAATTTCATTATCTAATCTCCTCCTTATCTTTTGTGCGCAATATTCATCTATATCTTCATTTATTTTGAATACTAACTGCTTGTCCTCTTTTTGAAAAAAACTTTCCATAAGAACTCCTTTCTAAAAATTTTAATAAATTTGCGTTGCTCTTATTATACTCTTATTTACATATTTTTCCAAGAGAGAAATATAAGAAGTTATGTCGAATGCCAAAAACTTTTCGACAAATTGTCACAGGGACGGTCCTTTTTGGCAAAAAAGAACCGGCACCAAATGTCATTTTGACATTTGAGAACCGGCACCAATTGCTATTTTATTTTAATTTTTCTTTTATTTTAACTAATGTATTTAAAGCATCAATTGGAGTTAATTCATTCAAATCTATTTTATCAATTTCATGTGCAATTTCTGCAAGTTTGTAATTAAACATATCAAATTGTCCTTCAACAACTTTTTTATTTTCCTTTTCTGGCTTCTTACCACTTAACATGCTCTTTCTTTCCAGACTTCTCAAAATCTCATTCGCTCTTTTTGTTACTATTTTAGGAACTCCAGCCAATTTTGCAACATGAATACCATAGCTTTCGTCTGTTCCTCCATCTACAATTTTTCTTAAAAAGATGATGTCTTCACCTTTTTCTTTAACAGCAATTGAGTAATTTTTGATTCCTTCTTGTTTATCTGCAAGCTCTATTAACTCGTGGTAGTGTGTAGCAAATAATGTTTTTGCCCCACATTTTTCTTTGTCTGCAATATATTCAGCAACTGCCCATGCTATTGAAAGTCCATCATATGTTGATGTTCCTCTACCTATTTCGTCTAAAATAACTAAACTGTTTTCTGTTGCTTCTTTTAGGATTGTAGCAACTTCCATCATTTCTACCATGAATGTACTTTGCCCCATACTTAAGTCATCTGAAGCTCCAACTCTTGTGAATATTTTATCAACTACTCCTATTTGAGCTTCTGTTGCAGGTACAAAGCTTCCTATTTGTGCCATTAAAGTTATCAATGCTACTTGCCTCATATATGTAGATTTTCCTGCCATATTAGGTCCTGTTATAATTGCTAGTCTATTTTCATCTTTATCAAGCATTGTATCATTTGGAACAAAATTTCCTACTCCTAGCATTTTTTCTATTACAGGATGTCTTCCATCTTTTATGTTTATAATTCCATTGTCTGTTACAGTTGGCATGCAATAATTCATATCTTCTGCAACTTGTGCAAATGATGATAATACATCTAATGTTGATACTACTTTTGCAGATTGTTGTAATCTTCTTATGTTTTTAGCAATTTCTTCTCTTATTTTTACAAATTCATTATATTCTAGATTTACAACTTTTTCTTCTGCTCCTAATATCTGATTTTCAAGTGTTTTTAGTTCTTCTGTTATATATCTTTCTCCAGTTGTTAGAGTTTGTTTTCTTATAAATCTATCTGGAACTTGTGATACAAATGATTTTGAAACTTCTATGTAATATCCAAATACTTTGTTATATCCTATTTTTAATGTTTTTATTCCTGTTTTTTCTTTTTCTTCTGCTTCAAGTTTTATTATCCAATTTTTTCCCTCTGTTGTTGCAGTTTTAAGTTTATCTATTTCAGGGTCATATCCCATTTTTATTATTCCACCATCTTTTATTGTCATTGGTGGGTCTTCAACAATTGATTTTTCTATTAATTCATATACATCTTTTAATTCATCTAATTCTTCATATAATTCTTTTAATTTTGAAGATGTACATTGTGCTAAAACATTTTTTACATCAGGTAATCTTTGTAAAGAATTTTTTAATGTTATCATATCTCTTGCATTCGCATTTCCATATGCCATTTTTCCAGCAAGACGTTCAATATCATATACTTTTTTTAATGTTTCTATAGCATCTCCTCTAAGAATTATATTGTCTTTTAATTCTTTTACTGCATCTAGTCTTTCTTGTATTTCTTTTACATCAAGTAATGGGTCATTTAGCCATCTTCTAAGTGAACGTCCTCCCATTGATGTTGATGTTTTGTCTAATACCCATAGAAGTGTTCCTTTTTTTGACCTATCTCTCATTTTTTCTGTGATTTCTAAGTTTCTTCTAGCATTTATATCTAATGACATATATTTTGAAATACTATATAATGTTATTGTATTAATATGCTCTAGACTTGTCATTTGAGTTTCATTCAAATATTCTAACAATGCGTTTATTGATCTTACAGCTAGTTTTCTTTCTTTTAAGTTTGTTATCTCTTTTTTGTTTTCTATTATGTTATAGTCTAATGCTAAATTTCCTTCTTCGTCTGAAAAAAACTTGTCACTAAATCTACTCATATATATTTGAAATCTTTCTTTGATTTTGTCTAGTTCTTCTTGACATTCAAACATCATTGAATTTGCAATAATTTCTGATGGAGAAAATCTTGCTATTTCATCTAATAATAGTTCAAAATTGTTTTCATCTTTTATTTCACAGCTGTAAAATTCTCCTGTTGATATGTCACATACACTTATTCCAAAGTATATTCCACTTTTGCAAATACTCATTATGTAGTTGTTTTTCTTTTCTTCTAAGAGGTTGCTTTCTACAATTGTTCCTGGAGTTAATATTCTGATTACTCCTCTTTCTACAATTCCTTTGGCTGTTTTTGGATCTTCTAATTGCTCACAAATTGCTACTTTATAACCTTTTTCGATTAGCTTTGCTGCATAACTTTCTGCGGCATGATGTGGTATTCCTGCCATTGGTGCTCTTTCTGTTTGTCCACAGTCTTTTCCTGTTAATGTTATTTCTAGTTCTCTTGATGCTGTTATTGCATCATCAAAAAACATTTCATAAAAGTCTCCAAGCCTGTAAAATAAAATACAATCTTTGTATTTTTCTTTGGTTTCTAAATATCTTTGCATCATTGGTGAGAGTGTTGCTCTATTTATATTTTCTAATGTCATTGCCATTTAAGTTTTCTCCTTTCAATTTGGACCAGTTCTTTTTTTGCAAAATGACAAAAAAGAACCGGTACCAATTGTCAAATTTCTCCTTTCAAATACCACATATGTTCTGAAACTATTTTCAAATCTATTATTTTATCTTTAAGTTCAGCTGGTCCTTCGAAAATTACAACTTTATTGCTATCTGTTCTTCCTGTTAAAAGTTCTGGATTGTTCTTGCTTGGACCTTCTACAAGTACTTTTTGAATTGTTCCAACATATTTTTGATTATTTTCTTCTATTTGACTTTCTACTAACTCTTTTAATTTATTAAATCTTTCATGTTTTATTTCTTCTGGTATTTGGTCAGGCATTTTATCTCCAGGTGTTCCTACTCTTCTTGAATATATAAACATATATACCTGTTCAAAATATACTTTTTTTACAACATCTAATGTGTCTTCAAAATCTGCTTCTGTTTCTCCTGCAAATCCTACAATTATATCTGTTGATAGTGTTAAGTTTGGAATTCTTGATTTCATTTTGTCTACTAATTCTAGGTATTGTTCTTTTGTGTATTTTCTGTTCATTCTTTTTAATACATTTGTGCTTCCTGATTGAAGTGGTAAATGTACTAATTTACATACCTTTTCACATTCTGCAATTGCATCTATTACGTCATCTGTGAAGTCTTTTGGATGTGGTGATACAAAACGAATTCTTTCTATTCCGTCTATTTTGTTGATTGCTCTTAGTAATGTAGCAAATGAGTTTATTCCTTGATAGTCTATATTTTTTTCTTTCCATTGCTCTACTATTAAATATGAATTAACATTTTGTCCTAATAGTGTAATTTCTTTATATCCTTCTTTTGCAAGTTGTTCTACTTCTTCTAAAATGTCTTTTGGATGTCTACTTCTTTCTCTTCCACGCACATATGGAACTATACAATATGTGCAAAAATTGTTACATCCGTACATTATTGTTACAGAAGCTTTTATGTTGCTTGTTCTTTTTATTGGTAATCCTTCATAGACTTCTCCATCTATATCTAATACATCTTGCATTTTTGTTTTGCTTTGTATTGTTTTATATAAGTCTTTTGGGAATTTGTGTAATGTATGTGTTCCAAATATTATGTCTGTATATGGATAGCTTTCATGGATTTTATCTGTTATATGTTTTTCTTGCATCATACATCCACCAATTGCTATGATTGTACCTTTTTGTTCTTTTACTCTTTTTAATTCACCTAATTTTCCAAATAGCTTGTCTTCTGCGTTTTCTCTTACACAGCATGTGTTGAATAATACCAAGTCTGCTTCTTGGTATTGTTCTGTTTTTGTATATCCCATTTCTTCTATCATTCCACATAGTTTTTCTGAGTCATTTTCATTTAGTTGACATCCCATTGTTAATATATAATATTTTAAGTTTTTTCCTTTATTTGCTTCTTTTACTTTTTCTATGTATTGTTTTTGCTTTTCTATTTCTTGTGATGTTTCCATTTATGCTCCTCTTTCTTTTATTTATTCTGGGTTATTTTATCATATTTTGTCTAAAAAATAAAGACCTTATGAATTCATATTTATTTCCTTATTTAAAAATGTAGAATATATATATACTTTATCCACTTTTCTTCCCATAGCACTTTCTAATGCCTTTTTATATAATTCAAGCTGAGATTTATATTTATCTAATAAAGATAGTTCTTCATTGTCAGGTACATAATCTGTCTTAAAATCCACAAGAATTAATTCATTATTATTATTTATATAATATAAATCTACAATACCTTGCACAATTATTTCTTCATCTAATGCTCCTTCACTCTCTTTAACATTTTCTTTATAAATCTTCTTAGCAGGAATACTAATATAAAATGGCTTTTCTCTTTGCACTTCTTTAGCTTGCACAATTTCATTCCATAGCGCTGTTTTAGTGAATTGATATACTTTATTTATATTTATTGCTTCCGCTTCTTTTTGTGAAATAATTTTCTTTGTTTGTAATTCATCAACTAATTTTTTTACATCTTCCAACAAATATTCTTTTTTTGTAATGTCTAGTTTTTGCATACATAAATGTATTAACGTACCTTTTTCCGCATTTGTGATTTTTGTTTCTTCATCTGTTTGTAAAAATTTAGGCTTAGGTATTTCTATATTTTCATTTTTAACCTCTACATACTCATTTTGAGTTTCTACAGCTGATTTCCCGATAGTATTCTCATTTGCACTCTCTTCTTGCATTTTCTTTATTTCTGTAACAGATGTTTTTGTAGGTATAGTTGTTGCTTTTTTAAATAAGTATTCAAAATTCAAGACATTAGCTATTTTCTTTTCCTCATCTTGAACAATTTCATATTTATCTAATTTATCTAAAATATTTTTATATGAGTTTTCTTCTTTTTCTTGACTTGTTTTGCACATTTTAATAACATCATTTTTATTAAATGTTTGAATATATGCTATATCTTGCATTTCATCTCTATTATATATATATACAAGTTTTATCCAATCTAAAAATGTTTTACATTCTTTTAATACAACATGGTTTAATTTGTCATATTTATAAATCATTTCATCTAATTTCTTTTGTTTATCTTCAGTTGTATATCCTGTTATTATTAATTTTTCTTTAGCTCTTGTTAATGCTACATATAAAACTCTCATTTCTTCTGATAATGTTTCTATTTTTATTTTGTTTCTCAATGCTTGTTTTGATAATGTATCATATTCAATTTGCATATCATAATCAATATATTTTACACCTATTCCAATTTCAGGGTGTAATAGGATCTGTGCATTTAAGTCTTGCATATTGAATTGTTTTCCTGTTCCAGATAAGAATACTACTGGAAATTCTAGCCCCTTACTTTTATGTATACTCATAATTCTTACTACGTCATCATTTTCTCCAATAACTTTTGCTGAGTCCATATCTTTACTTGAAGTTTTTACTTTATCAATATAATTGATAAAATTAAATAGTCCTTTAAAACTTATACTTTCATATTGTTTAGCTCTTTCAAATAACATTTTTAAATTTGCTTGTCTTAGTTCACCATTTGTCATTAAACCAACATAATTATAATATCCAGTATCATTATATATTTTCCAAATTAATTCATCCAAACTTAAATATTCCTGTTCTTTTCTCCACATTTCTAAGTTATTTACAAATTTCTCTATTTTTACTCTTAATGTTGTATCAACATCTTTTTTTGCTTTTAACATTGCATTGTAAAAATTATCATATTTATCACTTAGACGTATTTGTACTAATTCATTATCTGTAAATCCGCCTATTGGCGACCTCATTACTGCTACTAGTGGAATTTCTTGTAATGGATTGTCTATAATTTTTAACAAGCTCATTATTGTTTCTATTTCTATACTTTGTAAATATTCTGATGATGAATCACTAAATACTGGTATGTTTAATTTTAATAATTCTTTTTCAAATATTGGAGCAGGTTCTTTTGTTGACCTTAGTAAAATTACTATGTCTTTATATTTTATATCTCTTTTTTCTTGTTTTTTTGCATCATATATTTGAAATTTGTTTTCTATTAATTGTTGAATTCGATTTGCTACAAATTTTGCTTCTAATTCAATATCTTCTACTCTTTCTTCTTGTGTTTGTTCTTCCACCTCTACATTTTCATCATTTTGTTCAAAATTGTTTTCTTCTTTTTCTCCAATATCCAAAAGGTTAATTTCTGTTCTTAAATCTTCTCTTGTGTCTTCATATTTTGCTCCTAAATTTAAATATTCTTCTTGAGTATAATTTAGCTCTCCTAATTCTTCACTCATAATATTTGAGAAAATTATATTTGAAAAGTCTAATATTTCTTTTCTACTTCTAAAGTTTTTAAATAGTTGTATTTTTAAATCGTCTTTTTCTTGTTTTTCTGATTTTAGTTTATATTTTCTGTATTTATCTAAAAATAAGTCTGGTCTTGCCTGTCTGAATTTGTATATACTTTGTTTAACATCTCCTACCATGAATATGTTATTTCCTTTTGAAATTGATGTTAATATGTATTCTTGAACTAGGTTACTGTCTTGATATTCATCTATTGCTATTTCGCTAAATTTTTCTTTATATTTTTTTGCTATTTCAGTTGGCTCCTCATTTTCATCTAATAAGATTTTTAGAGCAAAGTGTTCTATATCACTAAAGTCTACAATATTTTTTTCTTTTTTCTTTTTTTCAAAGTTCTTTCCAAATTCTAGTATTAATTTTTCTAATTTATTTAGAACTGTATACATTGAATTTATATCTTCATTTGCTTCTTTTGAATTGAATATTAATATTTTGTCTTTAATTTTCTTTATTTCGTTTTTCACATCATCTCTTGTTTGTTTTGCTATATCTTTTGCTTCTATATTATTTTTCTTGTCTGTTGCCCAAGTTTTGAATTTTAAATTTGTCATCAATTCATATGCTTTATTCCAAGAGTCTAAGTTTACTCTTATTGTTTCTAATTGTTCAATATCATCATTTATTATTAGTGTGAATTTTTCTAATTCTGGATATTTGCTTAAATTCTTTTTTTCTGCATCTAGTCTTATAATAGCATCTTGCAATGTTTCATCTATTTGTTTTAGTAAAAGTTGTCCCCATATTGTATTTGAAAAATCATTTTCTAATTTGTCTGATAGATTGAACATTTCTATTTTTCCATGTAACCATTTTTGTGGAAATGGATTACTTTGTATATATGTATATATTTTTAAAATTAAGTCCTTTAAAGGAGTATCATCTTTATAACTAGTATATGTATTTATTAGTTTTTGAAAATCTTTATCTTCATTCTCATATTTTTCTTCAAATAAATCTTCTAATACATCTTGTTTTAAGATTTCTATTTCTGTTGTATCTCCTATTCTAAAATTTGGAGAAATATCGATTTCAAAGAAATTATTTCTAACAACATCAAGGCAAAATGAATCTATTGTACATATACTTGCTTTGTTTAATAATGTGATTTGTCTTTGAAGAAGTTCATTTTCAGGTTCTTCTTCTATTTTTTTGTATATTGCATTTAATACTCTTTCTCTCATTTCTGATGCGGCAGCATTTGTAAATGTTACAACTAATAATTTATCTATGTCAATTTTTTCGTTTATTATTTTGTTTATTATTCTTTCTACTAATACAGCTGTTTTTCCACTTCCTGCAGCAGCAGCTACTAATATGTTACTGTCCTTTTCATAAATTGCTTGTTTTTGTTCATCTGTCCACTTTACTTGCTCTGACATTTATTTTCTCCTTTTTTATATTTAATCATAATAGTAGTATATCATAGGCAAATTTTTTTTACAATAAATGTTGCATTTTAATTATTGTAATATTATAATGAATTTGAAAGTACTTTTTTCTCCTTTTTTCGACAAATCTTAACATTAATTATGAAAAATTTTTCAAGGAGGGTCTTTTATGCACGAAACTAATACAAAACGGAAACTTCAGCCTGTTTCTCGTGATATTACCAAAGAATATATCCAAAGACTCAGAAAACATTTCGTAATTAATGAAAGTTTACAGCCTAGTTTCTATAATGCTATTTATAGAATTTGTGAAAAGCCTTCATTATTGCGAAATGCCTCTTCCAAAAGTTTGGGACTTATTGAACAAAAAAAGTTTCATTACTGTTCTGAAATTGTTGACGGACCAATGGGATTGGATATTTGTTATTCTCTGTATTATACAGATGTTCCACGTCGTTTCCGTTCAGCAAAGGGTTTGGTTAAGTTTCTTGCATTATGCATTTTGCTTAGTGAAAATCATATTAAAGATTTTCCTTTCTAATGCAAAAGCAAAGATGGAGAGCCTATTTTAGGTTCTCCATCTTATTTTTATTATTCATTTTCCTCGTGAGCTGTTTCTTCTGCATTTTCTTCTTTTTCTTTATCTAAGTCAACTAAATCTTTCATTGTTAAGTTTATTCTTCCTTGATCATCTATTTCTATTACTTTTACTGGAACTTTGTCTCCAACTTTAACATAGTCTTCAACATTTTTTACTCTTTCTTTAGAAATTTTTGATATGTGTACTAATCCTTCTTTTCCTCCACCAATATCAACAAATGCTCCAAATGTTGTTGTTCTTGTAACTGTTCCATAGTAAATGTTTCCAACTTCAAATTCTCTAACAATGTCTTCTATCATATCTAAAGCTTTTTCTGCTTTATCTTGTTCTGTTGAATATATAAATACTTGTCCATCTTCTTCTATGTCAATTTTTACGCCTGTTTCTTCTATAATTTTGTTAATTGTTTCTCCACCTTTACCTATTACATCTTTTATTTTTTCTACTTTAATTTGTGTTGTAATAATATGTGGTGCATATTTTGATATTTCTTCTCTTGGTTCTGAAATAACAGGTTTCATTATTTCATCTAAAATATATTGTCTAGCCTTTCTTGTTCTTGCAAATGCTTCTTCAATTATTTTGTATGTTAATCCATCAATTTTGATATCTACTTGAATAGCTGTGATTCCTTTTTCTGTTCCTCCTACTTTAAAGTCCATATCTCCAAAGAAGTCTTCTAATCCTTGTATATCTGTTAGCATTACATAATCATCTGGATTTTCTGGATTTGTTACTAATCCTGTTGATATTCCTGCAACTGGTCTTTTTATTGGAACACCCGCATCCATTAATGCTAATGTACTTCCACATATACTTGCTTGTGATGTTGAACCATTTGATGATAATACTTCTGATACTACTCTTATTGCATATGGAAATTCTGCTTTTGATGGAATTACTGGTACTAATGCTTTTTCTGCTAATGCACCATGGCCTATTTCTCTTCTTCCTGGTCCTCTTGAAGTTTTTGCTTCTCCAACACTATATCCTGGGAAATTATATTGATGCATATATCTTTTTGCTTCTTCTGTATCTATTCCGTCTAACTCTTGTTCTTCACTAACCATTCCAAGTGTTACAACTGACATAACTTGTGTTTGTCCTCTTGTAAATAATGCACTTCCATGTGTACGAGGTAATAATCCTACTTCACATGATAGAGGTCTTATTTCATCTATTGCTCTACCATCAACTCTTTTATGCTCATAATATATCATATCTCTTACACATTTTTTCTCTAATTTATAAATTGCTTCTCCAATTTCTTGTGCTCTTTCTGTTGCTTCTTCTTCTCCTAATTTTTCTGTAACTGCTGTTGTTATTTCTTCTGTTAATGCTGAAACGTTATTGTCTCTTGTGTCTTTGTCAACTTCTTGTACAGCAACTTTCATTTTGTCTGTAAAGTTTTGTTCTATATATTCATATAGTTCATGGTCTACAGCAAATGATTTGTATTGGAATTTTGGTTTTCCTATTTCGTCTTTCATTTTTTGGATAAATGCACATATTTTTTTGATTTCTTCATGTCCTTTTTTAATTGCTTCTAACATTACATCATCTGGAACTTCATTTGCTCCTGCTTCTATCATTGCTACTTTTTCTATTGTTCCAGCTACTGTTAAATTTAAATCACTAACTTTTCTTTGTTCTTCAGTTGGATTTATTATTATTTCTCCATCTATTAGTCCTACATTTACTGCTGCTGTTGGTCCTCCAAATGGGATATCAGAAATTGATAATGCTGCTGATGCTCCTATCATTGCTGCAACTTCTGGTGAATTGTCTTGTTCTACTGATAATACTGTTGCTACAACTACTACATCATTTCTAAAGTCTTTTGGAAATAGTGGTCTTAGTGGTCTATCTATTGCTCTTGCTGCTAAAATTGCTTTGTCACTTGGTTTACCTTCTCTTTTTTGGTAAGAACCTGGTATTTTTCCTACTGAATATAATTTTTCTTCGTAATCTACTGATAGTGGAAAAAAGTCTATTCCTTCTTTTGGTTCTTTTGAAGCTGTAACATTTACCATTACAACTGTGTCTCCATATTTTACTAATACACTTCCATTAGCTAGTCCAGCTAATTTTCCGGTTTCTATTACTAGCTTTCTTCCTGCTAGTTCTGTTTCATAACTTTTAAACATATAATCTCTCCTTTTTACTTTTTTACACCTATAATAAGTAAACTAGATAGATTGTAACCTCTATAATATGTTACTATCTGTAACACATTATACAAGCTACTTTTCTATTCTTAGCTTACTTATCTTATTTAACAAATAAGGCGTTGCTTTGTTGCAAACGCCTTATCATTACAACTTATCAACTATTTTCTTAGACCTAATTTTTCAACTAGTTCTTTATAAGCATTTTCATCTTTTTTTGCTAAGTAGTTTAATAAATTTCTTCTTCTTCCAACCATTTTTAGAAGTCCTCTTCTTGAATGGTTGTCTTTTTTATGAACTTTTAAATGCTCTGTTAATTCATTGATTCTTTCTGTTAAAAGAGCTATTTGTACTTCTGATGAACCTGTATCTTTTTCGTCTCTTCTATATTTTTCAATGATTTCTTGTTTTCTTTCTGTTGTCATAAATAACACCTCCTATTTCTTTTTCTCCTTATACCGAGCTTCAATAATAGGTGTTTTTTATTGAGCTAAGTTTAAGGAACAATTTCTTACAGAACTATTTTACTATATTTTTAAGTAAAAAGCAAGTGTTTATGGCATTTTTTTCTAGTTCCTTAATTAAAATAATAAATTCTAGTACGAATACAAAAATAGAATTTATTTTT
>ERZ1643249.713-NODE-713-length-35983-cov-11.023352_pt1 | contig 35983 bp, 20 predicted proteins | sample MGYA00579263_ERZ1643249 | MGnify/ENA primary metagenome ERZ1643249 (study PRJEB29033, sample SAMEA4952264) | chicken gut metagenome | biome: Broiler Chicken; feature: Gastrointestinal Tract; material: Caecum | place: Ireland | collected 2018 | study: Broiler...
CTGAGTCATCGGGATAATCGTCTGAATATTCATCTGCGCCATCGGAATCCTCATCAGAGTACTCATCTGAGTCATCGGGATAATCGTCTGAATATTCATCTGCGCCATCGGAATCCTCATCGTACTCTGAACTGTACTCGTCTGAATCATCGGAATAGTCATATGAATCTTCGGAACCATCGTACTCGTCAATGTACCCGTCATCTTCTTCGTCATCTTCATCTTGACTACTTGGCTGCACCTGCTGATAAACTGCTTGATGACTCTGTGTGGGTTGCTGTGCCTGATTTAAAGGCTTCGGCTGAGATAACTGTACTGTCCCTGATGTTTGTGCCACTTGTGTTGGCTGTGCAAGCTTAATTGTTGACCGCTCTGTTGATTGTGCTGGTTGAGCGAGCTTTATTGCTGGCTGCTCTGTTTGACTTAAGGGCTTTGGCTGTGCAAGCTGAACTGTCTGTGGTTGTTGTGCCTGTGTGCTTGGCTGTGCTTGCTGCGCCCTTGCTTGATTCAATGGTAGCGGTTTGGGGCGTTCTATAATGTCTTTGGGTCTTAAAGAGGCAGGAGGAGGACGATTGATAACGTCCTCTGCTTCTCTTTCATTCTCTTGTGTCTCGTGTGCTTCGCTTGGATTTGCTTGACCCTGCTCTGTGTTCTGTGGTTCTTCTTCTATTTCTTCGTCATCAAATAGTGTGTCTAGCTCTTCGTCTAGGTCAATCTTTGCTGAACCGAAGATTGAAAGTTTTGTCAGGTCCAAAGCGTTACTCCTTTCTGCGAATTTTATTATGCCTTAAACTCAAAATTTTAAAAATTTTGCGCTGTGGTACTAATTGGTTCTATAGCCATCGAGGTCTAGGTCATATTGAATCTTGTCGGGATTCAGTGTGATTTCTAGTTCCTCTCTAATTTTTTGCTCATCTCGGTTGTATGCAACCCCCAGGGCTGACATATCGGGAAGTTCAACTCCTAGCTTGTACCACGTTCTTGCGATATTACATATCAACTCCCTTGTGCGGTAGTCTGCGTCACTTAATGACGGGTCAACTGGACAAGAGCCTCTAACAAATTTTGCTGACTGGTAGCTCGTCTCTTTGACTGCTATCTCACCTGGCCTTGTAAGGGGAACTTGCCACCTTTTGATTCCTAGTTCTTCTTCAACTACGTCCTTGTCTGCCATAACGGCCGCCTTGAAAGCGATGTTCAGACGAGTTGTAGGAGAGAGAATACCTGTTGAACGGTGAGGAATCATTATCAACCCAATTCCACTTGAAGGTAACTGGGTTAAGATACTATCAATTAGGTTTTGTATGTCTTTCTTGATACCCTTTTGGTCTGCATTGGCCATTAGCGTTACCGCTTCATCAATTACCACATAGAGCATTGGTAGCTTGATATTCTTGCGTTCTCGCAATTCCCAGATGTTCTCAACGCCATTGGAACGTAATAACTGTTTCCTGCGTTCCCCTTCACCGTATAGGACTGCTTTGAGGATTGCTAAGGCTTCATTGTCGTTGTGCCGTCCACATACATGGGGTAATAATGCGTATGTGAAGAACAACATACTGTCTTTCGGGTCAATGATTAAGAACTGTATATCTTCGGGTGTATTCATCGTACACAAGGAAAGAAGAATACTACTTACATAACTTGATTTACCACTTCTAGGCTTACCTGCTATCAACATGGAAGTTATCTTCCTCGCGTCTAGCAACTCAACTTCACCTAACTCCCCGATACCTGCAATGAAGGGGAAGGTTTTCTTATTGAAATAGTCCTCAACGGCCTTAATGGTAAATACATCACCGATTGTAACTGCTGTAGCTGTCCCTTTGGGAATCGTTGCTATGAAGTTTACACCTACTGTTACAATTTTAACCTCTGATAAATCTTCTGGGCTCTCTCGGAAAATGTTGGTTGCTTCACGTTGTAGCTCTTCTGCCTTGACCTTTACTTTGGGCCTGTTAAACGTCACTTCGTAGCAGTAAAAGGTCTCAACTACTTTTGCTAACTTACACTCAATATCAGGCGCTTCTGCTTTCGGGAAAAGAATTTCCATTGCTTTATTCAAGCCTGCTCCGATTTGCAATGCACTTTCACTCATTAGGTCAAGCTCTTTCTTGTCTGCAAACCCTTTCGTGAGTGTTGGGAAGAATGGCTTGAAGATGTCCCATAACATTCTTCTTGTGACGATTGGCACGTTACTCGGTACGGAATCAATAATTGAGTTGTAGTCTGTGTTCGTTGGTGCTGCGGTAGTAGGTTCTACTTGTTCGGGTTCACTGAACATCTTATCTAATTCGTCGTCATCCCCTAATAAGCCCATGCTGTCTAACAGGGAATCATAATCACTGTCATCGTCATCATCTTCGTAACTGTAATCGTCATCTGAGTCATCGGAGAGACTTTCAAATCCACCTTGCGTTACGTTGGCTTCTTCAAATTCTGGTAGGTTATCAAAACTGCCGCCTGTCTCTGCAAAGTCTCCACCAGAGGCTCTTAGAAAAGTCGAGAGTCCTAAAGCAAATAGGCCAGAGGCTAATGTTAATAGGCCGCTTAGTAGGGCTGCACCACCCATGCCACCAAGCTTTAAAAAACCTATGTTACCGATAATTCCAATGATGGTAAAGATAAATCCTGCTCCGGCAACTACTGTTCCGAACTTTAGCCATAAATTTCCGATTAAGGCCCAGTCATCAATATTTCGGTTTTTAAAACTCTTGAGAAACTCGATTGTGAAATTTAATGAGGTTTTTCCTCCTGCACCAATGGCTGAGAATATTGCGTCTGAAACGTCCTTCTTCTGAGGTTGCTGCTGTTGTGCAGGTGTTCCGAACCCTGTTTGTCCGGGTGTGGGAACACCAAATGTTATTCCCCCGCTGTTTGCAATGGAGTCAAGCCCCCCAGCAGAACCACCATTCATAGGTGCCATTCCACCGCCTACGCCCATACCGCCAATCCCGAAGGAGAACTCATCCATTGATGAGTCTATATCAAGAGAAGCGTCAGGCTGTCCGGTGTAGTCTGAATCAACATCAGGTGGACTCTGTATTGTTGCCTGATTAGCTAAATCATCACTGGTAGCTCCACCAATTTTCATGGGCTATCCTCCTTGTTAGAAAGGTTAAAGTATCAAACAAAAGAGAATCACGAAAATTGACACTACAACTGCTACTGCAATCATTTTCTCGATTGTCTCTTTTGTGAAATCCTCTTTAAATGTGTAGGTGTAAGTTCCTGCAACCATTAAAAGCGAAAAATAAAACACGGGAAATTGCATTTTGCTTACTCCTTTCTATCTGATAAACTCGGCTGTTCTGCAAATTCACTCTGCGACGTTACTGTCTTACTGAACTACCGAGTGTGACTGTCCTTGTGCTCTCTTGGAACCGTCTGCTCTGTCTGTGGTATACAAGCCCGTTTCAAGGATTGCTTCGGGTATCTCTACTCGTACGATTGCTCGCTCGCTGTGGTCCATTACCACGCAGAAGGCTTTGTAGTATTTATTCTCAACTAACCGCTTCGTTAGCTCTGTACTCTGCTGTCCCCCTCTGGACTTCTTCTTTGAGTTCTTGCGGTCCGCATTAGCACTTGCTATACGCTCTAAGTCAGGGAGCAGGTCGAGCTGCTTTGTCTTGTTGCAGAACCGTTCACGTACATCGGTATCTACGATTGCTCCAATACACCATGTCGTTGTGTTCTGACGAATTGTCTCGCTTGACGGGTCATCACCTAGTATTGCGTTTAAGTCGTTTGTGTTTATCATAATGATGTCACCACGCTTACGTCCACCAGTTACAATGTTACAAACGATTTCTGTACTTCCGGGAACTTTCACATAACGCTGATACTCTTCAATGATTTTCAGGTTCAATGTTTGACGAACATATTTACAGTAGTTTGATACCTGGTTCATGATGTTTGCTACACTGTGCTGTTTGAGCTGTAACGTAGTAGCGTCGATTTCGCTTGCGGTCTTACCTGTCTCACCGAAGCTGAACAGTATAAAGTTTGCTCTTAAAAGGTTGTCGATTTTGATTGGATGGAGGAATGTTCCATAGCGACTCTCACCCTCAACGAAAAAGGTCTTTAAGCGTTCAGCGATGTCGATTGCTGCTCTATGCTTTAGGTTATCATTTGCATCGTCTCGGAATGTTTGTTTTCTTACGTAAGTGGCTATCTGCTCATAAACCATCGAGAGTCTCATGGTCTTTGACCGTGCCCACGTTTGGCTGTCATCTGTAACTAAGTGGGTGTCATAGAGTTCCTTGATGGCCGCACTGATTACTGCTTCTTCATATGTTGAAAGCTGATGGGAGCTATCTCCCTTTATCATAATTGTCAGCATTTTCGTGGTGACATTGATTGCATTGGCTTTTAACCCCTTGTCTACATCAGGTTCACCCGTAAGTTCTGGAATAATTAAGGGGTCGCTATAAAGGCCGTTGCCTTGTCCAAAATCAATCATAATTGCGTCATTTGGGTCCCCTGCCTTGATGTAGGCGTATATCTTTCTGTACTCATCACCCTCGAAATCGACTACCATTGTCGGTATTCCTAGTCCGACAGCCCAGAAAATTTTATCTTTTACAAAGACACTCTTCCCAGCTCCGGTTTTAGCACTCACTATCCAGTTCTCAGCGCCGTCCTTGTTGGCAAATACGTCTTTGATTACGGGAACTCTGCTGTTTACATCCATTCCTACGGTGAGACCACTAAAACCGATTTTACCCTGCTTGTAGCTGTTAAACCTTGCTAAAACATCATCGGTGACAATTTGCTTTGGAATACGGCTCGATACTTCTTTTACGTAGCGCAGTGAAAGGGGATAAAGTGCTAAGAGCCAATCTGATAGGTTTACTGATAAACCTCGAATCTGTACGTTATTGCTTGTGGCCCATCGCTTGAAGTTCCGTATGGCAAGCTGCATTTTATAAATATACTTGCCGTCATCCCCACGGCGACCACTTATCTGCACTACCATGTGTATCTTACATAGCCGGCGCTTCTGCTCAAGCTCTGCTTTCTGTAAGTACAACCAACTGGCTCTCATGCTCAACTTACGGTCTACTTGCTCTTTCTTCTCTCGGTACTCAAACTCGTCTACATCCGTGTCCTCTACTGTGAATTTCGCCCACGCTTTCTGACGGTTCTTCATACGGTCTGATTCCCACTCGATTGTGTGTGGCTCCATAAAGAGGAAGAAGTCTATCTTCACACCGGCCTCTAAGCAATTCTGGCGTATACTATCTATTACTCTTTCGTCAAGCCAGTAGGGGAACCGCTTAATCAAGAAGTATTTAGAAATATACGTTGAACTGCTGACGGTGTTGAAGCCAACATCTAAGCTGTCCATTTTCAGGTCATCCTCAGGCTCTACAATGCTGTCTGCCTCGTAAAGCCCGGAAAGGATGTAATCGTACATGGCTAACTTATCAAAGAATTTGGAATGTTTCGCTCTTCTTTTGGCTGCCTTTGCTTCTGCCTTGGCAGGGTCTTTTGTCCTGTTAAACATCTTGTCGCCCCTAACTGTCTATGTTTCTTGAGCTGTTTGATTATCTGCCTATCTTTAAACCTACCTTTGTGAGTACATCATCAAATACTCCGTTGCCGGTAGAGGGGTTTATCAACTTGAACCACTTTGCAAATGCAGCGGCGTCTGTTGTGGGCTGATAGTCAGCTATCCTTCTCAGCTCGATTGTGTTATCCTGTGTGTTGTTGCTTTCGGGAATGATTGAGGGATTGCCAATTTTCCCGTTGGCTTTGATGTATGATAAATACTCCTTTGCAGAACTAAATGTGAAGAACTTTGATACATTCGGGCCGTCCAGCAAGTCGTTCTTCTGACCTAAGCGGTCAATGATAACAAAATATTCGTACCCTCCGCTTGTCAACATATCTGCAAGGTACGTAGGGTTTACGTCCATAAATACCGTTGTGTCTCTGCTCTCTGCGTCAAGTTTCTCGGAAAAGTAGTTTTCCTCGCTGAATACATGTAAGCCTGAATAAATTGAACTGAAATCCTTGCGGCTGTCGTAAATCATTACCTTGACTTTGCCGGAGGACTTGCCCCGTCCCTGATGGGTGACTGCTTTCTGCATGGCCATTACAAGATACTTGATAAACGAATTAAAGTATTTCGGTCTACCTACTTCTTTGAAGTACAGCACCGCTTTTGCTTTGCAACCTGGGATTGTGCCGATACGGATTGTGTTGTAGAAGTTGATACTCACTGAATCGCCTTTATCAAGCGTCTCACGGAGGTGCTTGTTATCCAGCTCAAGCTCCTTTGCTTTTTCGGAGGCTGTTGAGAACTTTTCGGCATATGATTTTACCTGCCCTTGAAGCGTCTCATTCTCTTGGCGAAGCTGTGAGGTGACTACTTCTTTATCACGGAGCTGCTCTGAGAGTCTAGCGGTATTCTTCAGCGACTTATCAAGCTCTGTTCTCGCTTTCTGGAGTTCATCGTTTACCCTGTCTAAGTCGTCCTGTCGAATCTTGGTTGTTGGGTCTAATAAACCTTTGAGTTCCGCCATGACTCCAGGTACCTCGTCAATCAATGTCTGGTTGTTTGCTACATATTCTCTTAACTCGTCAATCCTGCCTTCGGCACAGAGCTGCTTGATTTCTAACAGCATATCGTCTAACGAATCAACTGCTACACTCGAACGGTTGACATACATTTCAACTTCTCGCCTTGTTGGCTTACGCTGGAGAAGCTCGTCACAGTATTCTTTCGTGAGCTGTACGCCGGGAACCTCTTTGTAAATGTTGTAGCACTCGTACTGCAAACACAGGTTCACGATTGCTTGTGTAATATTTGATTCCTCTGCACCGAGTAGCAGTAAAAGCTGATTGTTATTGTTTCGGAGAACTGCTTTTACGCCACGATAGTAGTCTACAAGTCTGTCGTTTGTTTCTTTGTCGAGGTATATTACTACTGTGCTATTGGTAGCGTTCAACAGTTCAGGGTTTGTGATTTGTGTTAATCGAAAGTTGTCGTCTATTACTTTTCCAACGGATAATCTCATTTGTGTGTCCCTCTCTGTGTTTTGCTGAATTATCTTGTTGTTCTAAGAGCGGCTACTATCTTTAAAGTAGCCGGCTCATTGATTTTTGTTTTGTGTCTGATAACCTGCTGTTTGTGTGCTGACTCGTTCAATTTATAAACACGCTTGCAGAAGGTCCTGGAACATCTTCTCGCCATTTGCTGTGTCGCTTACATAGCTCTTTGAGTACCAGAAAGGTTCGAAGTTTTTATTGTAGGGAATTACGCCAGAAACCTTGAGGTCTGCAAAATGGAACTCTGTGTCACTTCCTGTAAGCTGTGCAACCACTTCGTCAATTGCTTGGAGCAGCTTGTTTGTATCATCAACCTTGCGCCCTAAGAAGGTGTTCATGCCATCCTCACGATTAAGTATCAAGTTACCACGATGGAAGATAACTGATTGTAAGGCTTCATCCTCTACATTTGTAAGGTTCAACATGAAATTCACCATTCCGTGTGTTGTTGCTTCTTCAACAAAGATTAAGCTGTCGGCACTGTCAATAAAGTCTGTAAACTGTGATTTCAAGTCTTGGAACTGAACGTCTACAATAACAAAGTTGTAAGCGCTGGTCAATTCGTGGATGAGCCTGTTAAACTGTCTGTTGTTTACAACCTCATCTGGCCTAATTGAATCGCTTCCTAGGCTTGATGTAATCATGTGTAGGCCTGGCCTAACTACGTCAAGGTATCTTGAGAAATCTGTGCCGGAACTATTCAATGCTCCTACATTGTTGCTGCTGTCATTCATGCGGCTGTGTACCATGTCTGCAATATCGAGATTCAAGTAAACTTGGCCTTTGCCGATTGTATCGAGGTCAAGAACGCATACGCTGTAGCCCATTTTACAAAGAAGGTTTGCCATGTTACCGGCTATCATCGTTTTGCCTGTTCCCGGCGAGCCTGTGAACACAAGCATAGCGCCTCTGTTTCTGTATAAGGCTAAACGCTTTGTTAAGTCGGGAGCTGCTTTTGCTTTCTTTGTGACCTTGCCTTTCACTGTGACTTTGCTGGTATCAACTTTCTTGCCTAGTCCCTTGCCGCGCCCTTTGGCCATACCTTTGGTCTTATTGTCAAATAGGTCGGGGGTTAAGTCTGGCTCGTCTTGTGGCTCATCGTCTTGTGACTCGTCATCAAATAAACCGTATGCGTCATCGTAATTCTCGGAACTCTTCACGGGGATTTCCTCCTGCTCATCGGAATCATCATTATCTTCCAGTTCCACCCCGAAGTCTCCATCAAACTTGTCTGACCCCTCAACGGGAGGCTGCTCATTGACGACTTTCCTGCTCATGGCTCGTTTCTTTGGCTGGGGAGCGGGAGGAAGTTCTTCGGGTTCATCGAAGTTGTCTGAAAACCCGTCCATCCCGTCTGTCCCGTCGCAGTTATCATCTGCTGGAGCTATCATTCCGGGATTTTCGAGTTCTTCTTCGGCTTGCTTCTTACCGAGCTTGCGCTTCTTTGTTGCTGACTGAGGTGTGGATGTTGGTTCTGGTTCTTCGTATTTCTTGCCGAAGCCGAATAGGCTTTTCTTTTTTGGTGCGGGCTTCTCTACTTTCTTTGCAGGCTGCTTTTTCGTTGCAAGTCCACGCTTCTTTGTTTTTGCTGGCGGCTCTTCAGGTTCTGGGGCTGACTGCTGTTGGCTGAACTCGTCAAATTCGTCGAACTCACTGAACTCATCTGTGGTAGCTTCGTCGTAGTTGTCGGAATCGTCGTAATTTTCGGGAGGAGTGCCTTTAAACTCGCCTGAGCTTGCGTTTTGCTGCTTGTGACTCAGGCGTGTTGGTTGGGGGCGCTCGAAGTCGTCTTGGAAGCTGCTTGGCTGGGGTTCGGGAGGTGTGTCGAAACCTCCGAAGCCGTCTGAATCACTGTCGGAAGCATCGTTAAAACCTCGGAAGCCGCCGAAAGAGCCGAAGTCGTCTGTATTATCATTGTCAGGGTGCTGGTCGGGTTGATTGGGGTTTAAATCTTCCCCTTCGTCCCACATACGGTCGCTTAGGTTTAACTGTTTGTACGCTTCGTTTGGGTCTGGCCCATAATCGTCATCATCTAGGCCATTTACACCGCCTACTAGGGTGCCACCGTAATCATCGTCATCGTCTGTGCTATCATCCAGGTTCCCAAAACCGCCGAAACCGCCTTCGATGTCATCGTCTGAACCACTGAAAAACCCTGCGGGGTCATCTAATTGGCTTTGGGCCTCCTGTGCTTCTCGCTCCTGCTTCGCTTTCTCGATTTCGATTCGCTTTAAGGTTGCGAGGTTGTAAGCTGTGTATTTGGCTTCCAGTGTGCGTCCCTGCTGTGTAACAAGATTTGAAAGGTCTGCTGTTGAAAGTGTATGAGGTATCTCAATAACGTAAAAGGTACCGAGGGTGCATGTGTTTTCTGTGACTAATAAACCCTCTTGCTCGTTGGAAACTACAAAGATGATTTCTTGCATTGCCGGTCCATTTGCCATTACAGAGGACTTGAAGTCCTCTAATGCAGGCTTGAGCATTTGAAATTCATAACCCTCGATTGTCCGGCTGGGCAACAGCACAATGCACTTATCATATGTGTAGCCCTGCTGGAAGAACTGATTTATCTGACTTAAATAGTTAATTGTATTGATTTCTGTTGAATCACGGAATCGGTCTTTTAGTCTGTTGATTACTGGTCCTAGCCCTTCGCCCTTAATAATTAAGACTTTCATTTTAGGCTCCTTTCATATCTCGTTGAATTTATGCTGCTAGACTCTGCTTGCGCTTTGTGTTGTTCTGCGACTGCTATTTAGGTGTAAGGCTGTATTACTAGAACAGCGGCATGTTGTCAAAATCTTCGTCTGACATGTTATCTATGTTCGGGTCATGGTCGCCTTGCTCTGTATCTGAAAAACCGCCTTCGTTGATTTCAGGCTCACCTATATCGTCTTGACGGCCTTTTCGTTTTTGTAATGGCTTAGACTTGCGTTTTAAGCCTAGCTTGCCCTTCTTACTGTTTTCTTCTTTGGTAGCCATTTGTTTTGGCTTACGGTGTACTGGCTTATCTGTTGTGTTCCCCGTTTCCTCAGCCTCGATTGCCGTATCAAGCTCTAGGTCTTTTGTATCTTGTGACTTCCTAAGTGAAAAACCTTTCTTCTTTTGTGAGGGTCGCGTTGATTGACGAGGTGGCTGTGGGTCTGTGTCCCCGATTACTGCTTCTTCTCCGTCATCGAACTTGATTACTCGGTTTGTTGCTGAACGATATTGGCTTGACCATTTGCCCCCTAAGGCGTCTAGCACTGACCACTCGGCATATGGGATTTGCTCGTTATTAAGTAGTTTTACTGCTTCTTCTATCTTGCTGTTGAGCTGGGGATTCATTGTTACCCGCTTGTCGCCTTCAAATTCGATTCGGCGTATCTTGAAGGGAACTTTCATCTGTACTCCACTGCCACGGTAAACACTCATCTGCGCTTCTACTCCGTCGAAGAACTTGACATTGAAATTCTCTCGTGGAAGCTGGTAAACTTCTGACTCCGTTAGGACTCGTGCGCCTACGTATGCACCGTCCATTAGGTAGGAGACTGCCTCTAGGGCTTCCATTAGGATACTGTCGATTTTGTTGATGTTCTTTGAATAAATTAAGAGGTAGTCGTGCTCATCTAAGGTATTGCTGCTTATGTTCCGCATATGCCCTGTGTTTATCTCTAATAAACGTCTGACGTTCTTGTTGGTGGCTCGTGAAGCTAAGTCGGACATTTCGTTGAATCGCTCGTCCCGTCCGGCTGGCTGCATTAGGTTGAGCTGTGCGATGTTTAGGCTCATTGTGATGGCGGCTCGGTAACATTCGCTCCATGCGTCATAGTGTCTTTCTTTGTTGTCAACTGCTCGGCCGATGATAGTGTCTCGCTCTAATTCGATGAGGACGCCTACTTTAAGGTCTTGGAAAACTAGGACATCACCGGAAGGGGTTTTTCTGATAGAAGCTATACTCCAGAAGCGGGAGGCTTTGGGTGTGCCTAACTCCTTCTCTTTGCGCCATAACTTGTAGAAGTAAGTCTCTTGGAAAACGATGTAACGTAAAAGGAGCTGAGAAACAAAAGTGACAAATGCTAGGCAGATTAACCAACCGAAGATGGTAAGACCTGTGCTTGTTCCCCATGCAATTAAGGCTACATAGGCAATGATAATACTGATTATGGTAATACCTTTTGGAATTGTTAGAAACGAGTCATTATCACTGGTAGCGTCTACGTTCATAGGTACGAAGATACGCCCTTGCGAATCGTGTACCATTCTATCCCAACTTGCCATAAGCTCTCCTACTCCTTCAAAAATTAAAAATAAAATACACTATTAGTGTGATTTTGGGTTAGAAATTTTTAGTGCCTAGGCAACTCTGGTTCTCGCTTTTTGTAGAAAACTCGAACTTTTGTGCTAGGCACTAAGTAGTTTGTGTTTAAGTTATTAGGTGCTGCTAAACCTCCGCGAGGCTATTTTCTATTTTGGGATTCGGTACGGACGGGTGCGTCCGTTGTGTCCCTGGCTGTATTGCTATTGCTGTAGGATTCTGTTCCGCCCATGTGGATTCCCTTTTCGATTTCAGCATTGATTTCCTTTGTCGTCTGGGAGTTAGCAACCTTTGGAACGGTGCCGCCTGCATCATTGGCTCCGATGTTCAAACGTTCACTGGTTCCGCTTCTATTGTCATTATAAAGCTGCTTCGTGTCTTGAACGCCTAGCTTGCCACCGTTGGCTCGCACATTGGCTGCTTCTTTCTCCTTGTTCTTAACAATAACATCTTTGGCCTTCTCTTTCTTGGGTGCGGAGCCTACTCCGAGTGCGCCGCCAACCTTGTTGAAGCCCTTGGAAATCTTGTTTCCTAGCGCGCCGAAGGCTTTGTTTGCTAAGGTGTAATAAAAACCAAAGCCACCATCTTTAAGGGATAGGCCGTGCTTGCTGGTTATTAAGCAGTAACAGAAGTACATTGCTCCTACTGCATAGGCAATAGAGAGTATGCTGATTAGTAAGGAAATACCGGCTAGGCCAAAGCCTTTTCCGAACTCGCCTAACGCTGTCTGCGCGTTAATTACTGTGTCTGCGGTAGGATTACTCATAAACATTCCTATGATTAGGTAGTATAGGACTGTTATGCCTGTGAAGAATGTAGCGGTGAGTAGCCACCCAAAAGCGGCACGTATTCTGTTGCCCGCTGGTGATGTAATATTGAGTATCACCGTTATCAGGCAAAGCACCAATTCAAGCATTAGGAACCACTCACGAGCTGTTGGGAATATGACTGTCATCCCAAATACCATGAATCTTACAATCATCGTTACGAATAATCCGTAATCTTCGTAAAGTTTCTCAGGTACATCTACACTCATATATGTGGTATTGCTCGTAATGTCACTTATCATACTTCTAAATAGCGTGATGAATGACAGACTGCGAAGGTCGTATGATGTTGGATACAGGGTCTTTGCTGAAACAAAGAAGTTATCGCTGGTGAACGTGTTGTTGAAAGCAATCCAGGCTTCCATAGCCATCATACGATAAACTGTTTCAACTGTCATCCCGTCTAGGCTAGTGTAATTGAGTAGTGAGGTCCAACGTTCTTCAACGTCACGACCTAGCTGAACAAGTTTTAACTCTACAACTGTTAGCTGGGAATCACGTAAGCCTTGTGCGGCTTGCTGTGCTTCACTGAATACCATTGGCCTATCGTCAGGGTAGGCTCTTGGGTCACAGATATTTTCAATTTCTGCTGTTTTCTCTGCACCGCTTGCGTCGGTATAACGAACTGTACGGGAGGAGCCATATAGGCTATCCTCGTAAATTTTGGTGACCCAGTTAGAGCGGAAGGCCCAGGAGGCGTAGTTGTCATCGTAGTATTCAGAGGCAGTAATCTTTAGGTCGCCTAATAAACCGCTTGTTTCACTGTCACCACATGCTAGGGTTTGCAGTTGATACAAGTAAGGCATTACATTTGTGAATACTTCTTCCATGTCTAGGAAGTCACGGAGTTTGCCTGTTGTCCCCTGGTGCATAAATGATGTACGAACTTCTTCGCCTTCTGGCGAGGTTTCTATACCGCCTTGTAAGTTTAGCATAACATTCGCTAGGGTTTTCCCTGACTCGTACTCTTTGAAAGTGTCCTTTGCTAAGGTATAAAAATATGTTCCTAAGCCTTCTGTGATGTATAAATAACCTGCTTGTTGAGGCTGTGCTTGGTTGTATCGGTCATAATTAACCATTGCGTCTTGAAGCGTGTTATTCCAATAAGTAAGCAGTGAGTTCCCACCGCCACCTGCTACATTCCAGTCAGATTCAACATTTTTTTGTATATTAAACCACTCTTGCATTGATAAGGAGCTATTTGCTCCCGTATAGGTAGCCTCATATGGGGATTTAACTGATAAACCCTCCAGCAGGTAGAACCCTGTGTGAATATTGCTCTCGTCAGGGTTCAATCGTGTGACACTACGATAGGTGTCGCTTGCGTCAAGCACCATTGGGTCGTATGAGGATTTATATGCACCAAACCTGTCAAGCTTTTGGTCTGCTGTCGGCAAATCTTTGGTATCTACAAATGAAGCATTACTCTTGTACACAGCTGATAAATACTGTGTAGTTGCATAGGTATTATATGTATTCGCAAAGTTAGAATACATCTGAGACATCGGGATTGATACATAATCATAGCTGCCGTCAGTGGCGGAAATTTGCTTCATAATCGAAGGCAGTAACCAGCGCAATGTAGACTTACTCTGAACTGCTTCATAGCCACCCTCTACACCAGACATTGGCTGAATAATTTTTCGGGAAATATCCAACTTAATCATTAGTGTATTGTCTTGGTCTAGGAAATTTAACCCTGATAACAAGGCTTGTATTCTTGAGTCATCGGAAAGCGTGGACCCCAATGATTCCTCTTGCTGGTCTGTTCTTATTGATTCGGCAACTGCCCAATAAGAGCTACCAGCACCATATACAGCATTTATAAACTGATTACACATCGTAGGTGTGATGTCTAAATAAGTAGGTACAATGTAAATTGTGCCTGCAAGTGTCAGTGCTAGTGCTAGATACCATGTCAATTTTCTGCGGTTTAATAGTCCCGATAATACGGCAACTATAAACAGTGTCATGAATATCGTTTGAGATATTCGGGACCAGTTATCCATTATTAGGCTGGTTAAGGGGTTCTCCCAAACTGTGCTAACGTCTAGGAATTTTGTTTTTTCACCGATTAAACTGTCACCACTGTCAAGAGACTCACTAAAAGGAGTTACAAAAAGGCTCTTTAAAATGCTATTGAACCAGGTTTCGCGATAACGCTCTCCGGAATTATCGAGCGAGAGTAGCCGATAAACGTTAAGTCTAATTTCCGCTTCTTGCTGCTCAGGGGACTTTGCTAACTCAAAGTTGTCGGCTGTGAAGGATAAGAAATCTGCGCCCTGGAACAAGTTCTGATTGAAATTGTTCGTACTTTCATCCGAATCCATCAAGCCATAAAAGGTAAGGTAGCTTAAATAAATCTGAGGTGTGTAGAGTTCAAACTGTACACCCTCATCTACACCGAATATCTGTGAAGCGATTGTGAAGTACTCAGCAGGCTTTAGGACTCGAACTACCCATGCGTAGGACATATTGTTAGCAACCGTAAGTGGTGTTGACATTTCCCACTTATCATTGGTGAACCAATCGGTAAAGAAGTTTACTACGCCACCTAAGGCGCTATACCAGTCATCTGTCAAAAATGTGTATCCGCTTTTAGGCTCCTTAACAATCGTCTTATAGTCACTTACTGTCCTTGCTGAATTTATGTCCCCATTTAAGGTATAATACCTCTCAAAGAAAGGATTCAGTGTTGTGCTCAACTTCAAGTCACCACTACCCCCCAATGTAGCGGTAGTCTCAGTCAAGTGTACAGAAGTGCCTGCAAAAGAGTTTAGGAATGTAGTTGTGTCTACATCTAATAGTGTATTTAGCTCCACATCTAACGGGGAGTCATAAGTTGACATCTTATTTCGAGCTTGTTCTGCGTCAAAGCTATATTCACTCGAATTAAAAGATTCGGTGCCATTCAATAACCCTAAATAATAGTTAGTGTAGAGTCTCTTGGCTGACCAAGCCTGTGAGGAGGGTAACAGATAATAGCTACTATTAGCGTCAAACAAAGGTTGGGCAACTTCTTCGGTAGTTGTACCTGCGTCATATTGTATTACATAATCTAATCTATCTACACTAGACGATACAGGAAAAGAATTTCCTAACAGTTGTAGTGCCGCTAGTGTTGAGGACATTGTACGTACCTCATTATCCCTGTCAATCCCAAACGGGGTTCCAGCTATCCCCAGCTTACTCCACAATCGGGCGTCAACACCGGTAATAACCCATTGGAAGTCGCTGTCTAACGGGTCATCAGATATTAACTCTAATATAGACTTACCTGCACTAAAATCTGAGGAGGTGCCAGCATCGAGTTGCACATCATCAGGAGGGTCAGGATATCTTAAAGCTATAGAAGATAGCCCTGTCATATCATCTTGGATATCAACAGTTCTATCCATAGCCCCCTGTTCTCGTAACTTCTGATAAACTGAGTTCGTCAGCCTTGGCATAGTAGAGGTGGTTAACAGGAATTTACCACTCTGTACCCCACTTGCCTCTACTGACTCAACCCCGAAAGGATTTCCCCCCATTGTGTTGGCCGAACTAAATCCACTGGAGTTCGCATAGGCTACTACATTAGCTTCACTGGTGTTTAGCACAAAGTTATTAACAATTATACTATTTACTAGGTTATGGGTCTCAGTCTTTGTAATATGCCCATTGGCTGAAGCAGGTATAACAATTACATATCTTCCGTTACGCTGTATGCAGATATTACCAAAGCTATCCATGTATAAGGGGTAGCTTCCAGATGACAGGTACTGAGCTAAATCGCTAGCTGCTAAAATGTCATCTACATACTGAAAAGCATTTCCGGTTGTGAAAAGGCTCTTATAAAAGTTTAAGTAGTAGCCAGGGGTTATAGCTGTAGCTTCTTCAATAACATTCACATCACTCACAGGGTCAAATGCTTGTGACAGTACACCCATAAGTACTTGTAGGTCCCAACCATTTGCTAGTTCAAATACTGTATTCCCATTCTCCTGTGCTGTACCACTGCTACTGGCAGAACTATCTGCTGTCGTAATATCTACGGAACTGACTGTATTTGGATTTGAACCCACAAAAAACTCAGGTAATACTGCATATCGTGCAATCGCAAGGGTACCTTCGGTTCTTAAGCCTCTAGTTTGAGTAGTGTACTTAACACCGGTTGATATATCCACATCTGAGTAAAACACCATAGGATACTCAACCACTGAGCTACCCCCTACTGACATCGTTCCACTGTCATCATACTTAAAGATAACAGGAATTAGGTCATCTAAATATGCTTGACGGGAACCTAAATCAGCAAGAGAACCATCTGTTTGCTCTTGGCCATACTCATAAACCTTGTACTGTACATTGATTCTCCGCATGGACTTTGCTTGCATATTGACACAATAGTCAAGCATGTCTCTTAGGTATGCGTCTGCTTGTGAATCTCCACCTGTTGAGAATTGAAGGGCCTCTAGCCCTTTGCCTTGGGAACCCTCTGAGGCTCCTTCAGTAAAGGCTGAACTGTAGTCATCTTGAAAAGGCTCACAGAAGTTACTGAGAAATACACCAAAGCAAAGCATTTCCCAACTATCCCAATTATCTTCGGTAAAGTTTGTACTTATTAAAGGTGAACCAATAGCTGCTCGTGTACCCACATATTGCATTTGGCCGGCACCGAATACCGTATTTATAATGTTTGTTGATAGTAGGACTGCTACAGATAAACCTGCGACTATCCTTTTTGCTTTCGGTAATCTCATGCTATCTACCTCATATCTTCTAAAGTGTATTGAACATTAGTCCTTTAAATAGGTCAAATACTTTTTGAACAAAGCTCATCGCCCACTCCCATACATTTGATACGGGAGCCACTATTAGTATTGCGGCGAATATCCACAAACCTATTACAAACTTGATTAATCCGGCGAGTGTAACGTATGTTTTGCCATCATGTGCATATTCGGGGAAGTCTAACGGGTCTGAAATAGCTACTAGCTTTCCTAGTGTGGCGATTGTAAGGAAATTTGGACCATTTACTAGATTTACGTCTATAAGCCACAGCAGTCCTAACAATATACCATAGCTAAATAGGAATACGCCTATTATCTTAAAAATTGCTGTTGTTGTCCCTAGGTAATCAAGTTCATGCCTATTATCTATTATCTCGTTCACTTTTTCAAGCGTTTCAAGGTTAAGGATAATAGAATTGTTCTTCTCGGAAATTGCTATCTTATAAACTTCACTAATGGCCTCCATTAGCTTAGTTAAATCTATCTGATAATTGTAGCCACCAGAGGTAAGCCATGCGTTCCACCAGGCTAAACTACCTATCTCTCCTCCATCACCAGAGACATCTATCCAATTTGTGTAGAGGTGGGTCTCAAAGGCGTCGGTATTAACACATATTCCCCAGAACTTATTCTTTTGTGCTGCGGTATTGTTTGCATCCACAGAAGCTAAGCCGGGAACATTACCATTCACTGTTGTTGCGAACTGCATGACAGGCTCAACCCAGTTAAAATAGGCTGAATATTTTAACAGCATTGCGTCCTCTATCATACCATCGGCACTTAACCCATCTTCTACTACACTACTGGAAGAACCACTGTTAGAGTACAGAGTGTTTAGGTGTTCTACACGAGCTGCAGGGTCTTTATTCAATTCATTCTGTATTTCTTGACTATTGGTGGCACCTAAACCCAACTTTTCAGCTACATCTTCGTAGAACCCCGTTCCACTGGTGCGGTCTATGATGTCTCCGATTGTAATTGCTGTGCTAGAGTTGCCGGAATCTATGACTTTACCACTCTTGTCAGTGAAAACTGCAAACTTAGCGTCCAACCCTTCATTGGTAGTGCCCTCTAAGGGACTTAGTAATCTTACTCTACGACCGGTTGCAATAAAAGGCTCATTGTCAACTACGTTAGGGAGATAAGTTAGCTCTAGGTAGTCAATAAGAATAATGGTTGCTGAATTAAACTCATTCTCGATAGGTGAGGTACAGTAATAGGCCACACCATTGTAAGTGTACACCCATTCGGAATCTACTTTTTCCAATAAACTTATATCCACATCGTCTCTGGCTACAGTCTTTCCTGTATCAGGACCGTCATCACCATCAAGTGAGGCATAAGACCAAATTGTGGATTTATCCGTCATTGCGAGAGAATAGATTAAACTCTCTTGAGTACCAGCCTTGCAATAGCAGGTAGTCTTTTCCTCATTCGGCTTGTCTGCATTTGGAATAAAGGTAACAGAACAATCAAAATTACCTGAGCTATCTGTACCTGCAAGTACACGGGCTAAGTTAAACATTTCTGGAGACGAGAGGAACATGTTGTAGGCTGCGGCATCATCCGCCATATCAAGCTCTTCTTGTGTAGGTATATCTGTGAAACCGCCATATTCTACATAGTCCCATTCAATATGTCCATTTGTTGCACTAGGCTCTACAATTAAGTAGTCGTAATAAACTTTGCAGTTCGTTTGTGTGTCTGGGTCGGGAGTTAGACTTGCATAATCCCAGCCAGCAGACAAGGTCGCTAAGTCTACTTTTGTCGCTTTTGTTGCTGTTCCTAGTCGTTTGTCAATGGGTCCGGTTGTAGTATAAGACACTGGAGGATTATAGTACATATCGCCAGGCTCAGCTGGGTCGAAACCATATTCATCACGAATTGCTATAATGTCTGCGGCATGTGCATTGGCTGAACCTGAATAAGTCCATGACTGCTCAATTAGTGAAGGGCCTGAACCATCTATTTGGTAGGCTTTCATCAGATACTTAGGCTCATCACCTCCAGGCTCACTAAATGCAACATAACCAGCAGGTATGTCATAGCCTGAGGTATTGATTGTGTCTGACAACCCCCAAAAGACTCGAACCTTCTTCCCGTTACCCCCATCAATATATTGGGTTAAGGGAGAGAATCTAGGAAAATTCTTCACATAGTCGGGTGCTGATGAGGTTACCTCTGTCCCTAAAACTGAATCATCATCTGTGTGGTCTATATACAAGCCCTTTAATTTAATATCTTGCTGTACAGAATCGAGCTGTACATTCACACTTGTTCCACCATCGTCATGGAATGCGAATGAGGGGTAAGCGTCTGCTTGAACGGTATCAACACCATTTATGCCTGTACCTCCAACTGTTGTGGTTAATCGGTAAATTCTCTCGGCTTCCTCTGCTTCTTTATTTATTACCGTTCCATCATAAAGCATTTCACCAGACATTAGGTTGACTTTAAAGTTAGGCTCTTCTTTAAATATAGCGGCATACCTATTACTGCCTACATTATCTCTGGCACCACTTGTTCCAAGCTGAATTGAATCCAGTACGGATACTGGATACTCCATTAGGTAAATACGACTCTGCTGTGAGAGTGTTGCTTCACCTCCCTGCATATTGGCTGCGGCAATATCGGGAACGAAATATTTATTTTTAGTCTGACTAAAAATGTCAACACTTTCTTGAAACTCTTGGCTAAGCTCACTAACCTTTATAATCAAGAGCACTCTAGCTTCGGTAACTGAATGTTCCTTGTCATCCTTCCCATCTTTTCCCTTTTCGGTCCACTCATAAGTAACAGGGCCGCAAATATATAAATGTTTATTGATTGAATTTGGGGCTTCGTCTCGCTTATCTCCTATATTGACACCAGGCAAATCTTCGGAATCTTGGTATAAGTCATCCATATCAAAATCAGAAAGCGTTTGGTGAGTATTTTCAAAATAAGGCTCTAGTATTCCTAAACTTTCAGCACTTGCAGGATTTGCTGCGGCATCCGCACATGCCTGAACTACACCTGCAAAATCCTCTGGTTGTAAATCCGTTTTTAAGGCATATATCTGTTTATTCAAACGGTTAACAAGTGTCTCTTTGAAATTTTTTGCTTCAAAATTCATGGCAGAGCAATCATCGCCTTTGGGTGTTATGCCATCTAAATGTTGTAACTTATCTATAAATGGGCAGCTAACTGTAACATTATCAGCCGTAGCACCATCCGGCAGGTCCCTATAGAGGGCCCCACCTTCATCATCGTCCTTCTCAGTGACAACATCAACAATACAACCCTTAATCTCCTTGGCAAAATTAGCAACACTACCAGTAGTTACCTCATTTGTGTAATCAGCAATAGCTTGCTGTAACTGGTCTGATTGTGCTTCAGATAGAAGTCCTGCTACTTCGTAGGCATCTATAATTTCTTGATTACGGACACCTACTTCTGTTACTAATTCTCTAGGGTTATAAAGTACACCGTTCATATCTTCCCAGGTAATCGAACTACAACCACTTAGAAACAATATTGTGCCTAGGAAAATACCTGATAAACCTGCTAATCTTTTTATCTTGTTCAGGACCATGTTATCACCCCCATAGGAATCCGACTTTTTCTAGTATTAACATCACATAGTCTAAGAAAACTTGCAATAACTGTGGCAATATTCCTAAAACTACGTAAAAGATAAGTGCTACCCATATATAGGTTTTGGCCCGTAACTTTAGGTATTCATATGCGGCATTTTTCATTTCATTCTGTTGCCGCTCCCTAGCTGTTAGGGCGTCTTTTGACATTAAACGGAAACCACCAAAACGCTTGCCATCAAATGTTCTATCTAATACCTCACCCGCTGTGGGTAATAATAAATATAATAGGTCGATACACGTTATAAGTGTGACCATCACTGTAATGATAGGAGTTAGAATCCCAAACAGGAGGCTAAACAACCTAGATATGAAATTTAATGCTGTTTCAAATAGTATGTAATTCATGTGGTTGAATCCTCCTACCATTTAGAAAGTGACAAGCTCCGATGAAAGAGCCTGCCACTGAATCGGACTACTATCTTCTTGCTTAGAATACCCCAGCAAGTGTCTCAATAAGTCCAGAAAGTAGATTGAGTACAACAGAAATAATCTGTCCCATGTTACCGCTAAGAAGCAGGTAAATGGCAAGGGCGGCTGCGATGTAGGTAATGAACCGCTTCTTCATATAGGTAACAATAGGATTCTTTTGTGATTCCTCGTAAACCTTGTATGCGTCAACTGCGTCATCGGAAACCAGCTTACATTTGATTTCACCACTCTTAGTTTGTCCGGAAAGTTTTCCGCCCCCTTCGGCTTGTGCGTTCATCAAAGAGTTGAATGGCGGAATCACCATGTAGAACACATCAAGTGCGGTGATTAAACCTAATAGCCATACTGCTAAGGTTACTACGGCACCCATGGCTACCTGAATAGGCCCAAGGAAGGGAGACATAATGTCTGTACCGGCAGTGATGTTTGCTTTTGTATTCATATTTGAAATCTGCTTGATATCACCCTGTACTTCTTGAATTGACTGTGAAGAAGAGTTGGCTACCTGTCCTGCGGCTGCTTTTAAGGCTGACACACTGTTGTACAGGTCAACATAACCCATGTCCACAGAGCTGTTGTTCGTATCTGTAGTAGTGTTACTAAAGCTAACGGTTACCCCGTCCCATCTGAGCTGGAATGCTGTACCCGCTCCGGGGGCTGCACTGCTTACTGCGCTGTATGCGTCAAGCACTAACTGCTTTTCGGTGTCAGTAGCATCTTGTGCGGTCCCTGCGTCATAAATACCTTCAAGCATTGTCAGCAGACCACCTGTGTCGGTACCACCACCATTTTCAGGTCTCGACCCGGTACCATCAGCAGCAAAAGCTGTAAAAGCCATCGAGCAAGCTAGGACACCGGACATGAGCAAGGTTAAAAGCCTCTTCTTGAAACTTGTAACTTTCATCCTTTTACTTCCTTTCTTGTTTTCTAGGTTTATAACCATTTGTTAATTAGTTGCTCCAATAATCCGCTTTTGAAGATTGGATAGATTAGGACTACCACTCCAAGTACACGGTTTATAAAAACACTCATTTTGTAGAAAAATCGCTCCCACGCTCCGCCTGTATTAAACTTTATTCCGAATAGCTTCTTTGGAACAAAAGCTACTTTGTGTCGGGCAAATACTGTGGGCCATACTCCGTCCCCGTTAAACATATCGCTAACTAAATGGCTTATCCAACCACTGTAAAAACCTAGCAACATTGTAAAGGCTATGCCCCTATCGAGAGCGGAAAAGATTTGATACTCGAATAACTTTTCAGTACCAAGCCACAACAACGCTAGGGAGACTAAGCATATGTCCCAGCTATGCGTATGTTTGCTTCGGTGACTTCCACCTGTTAAATGTATGAACTTGCTAACGCACCAGCTAATCGCAGTTCGGTCGCTTATTGATTTCCAATGGTGGTCATAATCTGGAAATTTGGCCCCTCGCATTGATAGAAGAGGCATTAGCAAGATTAGCAGGTAGAAGTTTAAACCGATACTAAAAAAGTTATCAAGTATTAAGGCCACCGCATATCCAAAACCGATTGCGAATTGTGCATGGGTTTTACCACTCAACTCACATCAGCTCCTTTAACTGCTCTATTTTGATATGCGGAATTAAAGGTGTATCACTTGCGCCGTTTAGGTTGTGTAATTCTGCTTCTGACAAACCTGCTACTTGCTCCTGTACCTCTCGCATTAAAGAGGTGCTTGCCGCACAACTCAGTCGGGTTTCTCCGTTCTTTTTACGGGGTTTGATTATACACCGACCAAGTAGTACAGCGTGTTCTCCGTTCGCTAAGGAGCGAGCAGCACTTTTCATCTCTGCTTTAAGCACCATCCGAACCACTTCGCAGGAGATACCACATTCTTTACTTATCTCAGAAATTCTTTCTTCGGGTGTCATTCGTCTGTGTTCCTCTCTTGTGTGTTGTTAATTATAATGGCACTTCTTTCCTTCGGAACTTGAACCTATTGGCGGCTCCAACTTGTCGGATTTGAAAATCCTTCATTTCTTCGTACCCGAATGACCGGCCGAAGTCTATTAAACTTTCCTCGCTTACCTCGACTTCTACACCTGTCACTCTGGGGTCATCAAGACATGCCTGGATGATACTCAACTGATTGTTAAGGGCTACACGAAACAGCCCTTCACGCCGTAAATTGTCTACTTCGATTTTCCTCTGCCGGCGCTCGTTTTTCTCGTACTGGCCTTTGTTCTTGATAACGTATAATAGCCTACTTTTCATTGGTTCACTTCCTTAGACTAGATGGCGTTTGATAAACCACTGTTTAAAAAGCCAATTAACTTGATGGCAAGCCATGCACCGATTCTGGCAAGAATACCGCTTGCGGCAACAATCAGAATGAATACTGATAAAGTTGCAGAGACTGCAACGGTTTTCATGTAGTCAATCAAGGCTGACTTCTTTGAACTTGATTCCTCGGCAACTGCGTTTAAGGCTGCGTTGCTGACGAATTGGATGCGTCCTAAAGCTGGTTGGTTTTGAGCCGCTGTGTTCATGCCCTGCATACCTGCCTGTGCGTTCATGTTGGCTATGTTACGATTCATGCCATTGTAGCCACCGCCACCATACATTCCACCACCGTACATTCCTCCGGTCATTCCAGCACCAGCATTGACGCCTGCTTGGGCTTGATTAGAGTCTGGCGTGGCATTGCCCATATAGCCATTGGCAATGAATGAACGAACTGGAGGTACCATGATGTAGAGCATATCAATACCCACTGTCACCAAATATAAGCCAGCGATGATAGAGGCTAGGTACTGAAACAGTACGGTACACACAGCATTAACCTTTTGGGAAAAAGCTGTAGTGCCTGTTGTCGCCTTTGACAAATTGGCTGTGTTGGCTAACTGCCGAGCAAAATCAGAACTCGAATCTGATAGCGTCTCGTTAATTGCGGCCTGTGTCTCTTGAATCTGCTGTTCCTCAGTAGGCGCTACTGTAGGAGCTGTGGTCGGTGCCTCTGTAGCTGCAACTGTTGTTTCAGTCAGAAGGTCATCAAGTGATGAGGCGGCAAATGCAGTTGTTGACAGCATGAGCGTGAAAGCCAATAGGAGCATTAAAAGTAATGCCGGTTTCCGTCTACTCATTGTTGTACCCGTCCTTTCTAAAAATTTATGATTAAAATAAAAATAAAATCATACCTTTAAAGTAACTTTGGATGTGAAATTTTGACGACTCATTGTTAAAACGGAGAACACAAAAACGCAGAGACTCATCATACTTTCACGGTAGAAGCCTGCTGTGTTAGCTTCACTGTTTCTGATAAACTCTGCGTTTGATTTATTTGGACTATTAACTCTGCTTAGAAATCTTCGTCACCTTCATCATCCGCTTTATTGTCTAATCGGTGCATGAAGTTGTCAAAGTAACCGTCGTCTGTGTCGTCATCGGAATCATCAAAACCATTCTCAGGGTCATTGTATGCTCCGCTGAAATCTGCGTCATCTGATTCTTCATCATCTTCATCTTCATCTAACAACGAGCTAAGTGACTGGTTGTTCGTACCTTTGACCTCGGTGATATGCTCTCCGAACACTGAACGCATTAAATCACTTGACTGGACGACTTCTTTTATCTTTGGTTGTGCTGCTTCGTATTCTGCATTAAGAACCGCTATGGCTTCTTTACTGCCCTCTCGGTTCTCTACTTGTGCTTGTGCAAGCTCATTTTGCAAGCCTTGGGCTAATAAACCTAGCTTGCTTATTCTCATGCCTGTGGTTGTTACGATTAACTCTACGTACTCGTCACTTGCGTTTACGGTAGCTAACTGCGTGTTTGCATATTCAACTATCTGCATTAGTGTGTCTAACTGACTTGCTGTATAGTCTTTGAATAAGCTGTTGGTGGCCTGAATAAAGCTGTTGGCGTAATCATCTATGCCTATGCCGTACCGAACCTTTACACAATCTAACACATAACTGCTAAGGCCGCGTATGAACTGCCGTAGGTCTACATCTTTGTCTTGTATTGTCTTGATGTAATGCACTAAGTTGCCTAAGCCTGCATTGGCTGCGTGGAAATAATCTTGGTAGAGCTGCGTATCGTTGTCATCTGTGTATTTTCTTACTGCGGCAACGTCTACAACATTTAGGTTGCTCTTTGCTATTTCCTCTAGCTTGTTTAAGCACTTACGGGGGTTGCGACCACATTTCTTAATTATGAGGTTCAAGGCTTGGTTGCTTGTTGTCAAACCCTCGCCCTCTGCACACTTTAAAAGGCGCTGTAGTAATTGCTGCTGGTTCGCCTTACGTACTGCAATTTTGATTGTACACCTGTCATATAGTGTCGCCAGCATGTTTTCGGGATTTGTTGTGCAGAAAATGATGACTAGGTGCTGTGGGGGTTCCTCGCAGACCTTTAAAAGGCTGTTCTGCGCTTGTGGGGTGGCCATGTGACATTCATCAAGGATTAAGATTTTATACTTAAGGGGGTACTGCGGAGGGATAAGTGCTTCCTCGATTACTGCGTTAATCTTTGATTTGCCGCTATCCGTTGCGATGTCTACCTCGGTAATACCATAAGCTTCGGAGCCGCTCTCTGAAAAAATGAGGTTATCATCTATATCTTTACACATATCGCAATGGCCACAGGGTCCATTGGGTGTTGGCTCTAAGCACTCGTACCACTTTGCTAGTAAACGCGCAAGCGTTGTCTTGCCTGTGCCTTTCTCACCGTATAAAAGCCAAACATGAGGTCGTGTACTTTCGTCTTTGGCTGACATGATGTTTTTGACTGTCTCTGTTATGCTGTCCCCGATGTAGTCATCAATGCTTTTGGGACGATATTTTGTTGCAAAGGAAGTTGCTCCCATTATGCTTGTTTCTCCTTTTGTATTTTAGTTGTGTGCTTATGTGGGTTGTATTCACTTAGAGTTATTCGGGATTCGCTCCAAAACCACTCTGGACTTTCTCAATTGCTGTCTGGCCGTCGATTAGTACCTGCTCAACTACTTCGGGAGTGAGCTGTACATACTGCATGACCCCTAAGGAACCTGCGATTACTGTAATGCCAACTGCTAAGATAAAAGCGGTGGCTACGCTCTTAATAGTTTTGAAGATTAGGCCAATGAATGATATACCTAACAATGCTATGAATAGCACTGTTACAAGCTGAACATTCTCTGGCCCTACTATATCCCCCACAAAGAGTACCCACTGTTTTTGAAGGGTGCCGAGCGCTTCGACACCGGATAAGCTCTTGTTCATAGTGTCCCTCCAAAAAGAAAAATAAAAATTTACTGATTATTACCTTTCGGAATGCTGTGTTTGTAAAGGTGCTGATAAACCTCCTGTGTGCGACCTGTGCAAAGAAAAAGAGGACGCCCCTCGAAAGGAACGCCCTCTTTGTTGTAGGCTAGTCAATCTCGATTCAGTTGACTTGTTCGACCTGCTCTGATTACGCCTGGCCGCCCAGCACCTTGTCACGGATGAGCTTGGCAAGGATATCGGAGTTGTCGATAGTGGGCTTCTGACCCTTGGTGCCACCAGCGGCACGAGCGGCTGCTCTGTTGCGCTTGTTCTCGTCCAGAGTCTCCAGGTAAGCAAACTGCGGCTTGTACTCATCTTTAATCTTCGGAATACCATTCTCATCATCGACGCTGATGGAAACCTTGAAGGGAGCTTCCTGCACGCTCTGGCCTGCATACTCCTTGTAGAAAATGAAATGTGCGCTGTCCATAATCTTGTTCACATCGGCGCCCTCTTCCGGCTTCTTGGAAGCCATCAGACCGTTGTGGAACTTGCCGGAAAATTCGAGCTGTGCGGAGGTAAGCATCAGATTCTTCTTGGAGATAGCTGCCGTCTCGCCCGGATTTAACATCTGCATCTGTACAGGGCCAGCAACAGGTCTCTGGTCCTCGCCAGGTACGCATACGGAGTTGTAAATGCTGATAGGCTCGGAGCCGATATTCTGAATCAGGTAGCCAACGAGCAGCGGAACATCCATTCTGCTGGTGAACTGGTCATCGGTAGGATTGCCGTTCTCATCTCTGCGGAAGGGCTTGTAGTAGCCGTCACCTTTCTTACGCACGGTGCCGCCAACAATGTCTTTTCCTTTTACATCAACATAGCAAGCAGTCTCGGTGTCGTCCTCAGGTACTACAGTAACGATACCAGCCGCAACGGCCGCTGAAATCTTGTCATTGGTGTCATCAACGAAGCTACCCTTGTTAGAGAAGCCCAGGGAGTTGATAACTTCCAGTGCCGGGGACCACTTGCCCCATTTCTGCTTATTCTCCTCAGTAGCCAGGTCCTCCTTGATGAAGGCTTCGGACATACGGGCCTTAAAGGACTTCTGTCTCTTTCCACCAGTAGGTACTACGGGTGCGGTAGGAGCCTCCGGGGTAGCCGGAACAGCCTCAGGAGCTACCGGAGCAGCCTCAGTTCCATCGTTCGGTAATGCGTCCCATACACTCTCAAATTTCTCTGCCATAATTTTGTTCTCCTTTTCTTATGAATTTATTTTTAACTCTTGACTAGATTATAGCACTTATTTCCTAGGCTGTCAATACTTTCCAGAAAAAGTTTTAAAATTTTTTCGTAGAAACTATGTTCTTGTTAGTGGTGACTATCACCGTCCACAGAACCTTGCTCCCTGTGAATCAGTGCTTAATTTTTGTCATTCGTTACACTATATATTATATGGGCCTTTTGCCAAAAATCGAAAAACTTTTCAAAACTTTTTCAAAAAATTTTTGGCCTTTGAATTTAATAAAAATTTAAGTTTTAGGGCATAAATTGTGAGGCAAAATAATCTATCGGTAGTGAATTGTCACAGCATATGAGCCAAACATATGTTCTGCTGCAATTTTAGGAAGCAGTATGTAAAATTTAAGGAAACACTGATAAACTGCATTTGAGTACTCAAATTCCAGTGGGAAACAATTACTTTGCTTAGGCAGAAGTATAAAAATTTAAAATATGATGAAAAATTCAGAGTTACTCTGAGGACTACGATTAAGTCGCGGAAGTTCTATTATTCTGGGATAAAGCGAAGGTTGCTATGGAGACCTTAGCTAGTCTGATAACCTCTGCTTTTGTGACTAGGCTGAACAGCCTGCTATGTGACTTTAGTGTTTATATATTAGGCTTTATACTTACTCTGATGTAATTATTGATTCATTGTGCGGCTCTATTTCTTTGTTGTATGGTACGTTTATTGTACATCAGGAGTGCGGCAATTTAGTGAAATGTCTGATTTCTTCTGCTCCCCCACGTAGTTAGAGCCTTCTAACTAAGCTGTCCCTACTACCAAATCGAACATATGTTTGTACTGCTTTGACCCCTCAAAATCAATCGAACATTTGTTCGATTAGGTTGAATCAATTTTTGAGTTTGGCAGAAATGTGAAGAATTTTTGGCTTAGTTAAGAAATTGACTTGGGAGTCCATTTTTAGCCTTGGCCTTGACTGAATTAGACAAATTTTTGAAGTTTCCCCTGTCTGAAAAGCAATTTGCAAAAATTTCTGTCTCGGAAGTCTGATTTTTCACTTTGGCTAAGATTTTGGTTTAGTGCTAAAATTTTGAGCGGAAACCCTTGATTTTTGCATCAGGTAGAACCATTTAATCAAAATAAAAAAGAGCTGACTTTTTGAGGTCAACTCTCTTATAAACCTTCATTTTAGTAGAGGATGTTTCCTACTATCTTAGAACCGTTCATATCTCGCAGTTGGTACTGAATTGTAAATGACATCCCTACTTTTACTTGAATGGCTGTGTCTGCTGGCAACTCCAATGTGTATGTCCCTGGTAGGCCGCTTATGCTACCCGTCAGGACTCCCTTCAACTGTAAGTTGTTAGCTGTTGTGTCAGTTTTACGGGCATAGAGCTTAACATCGGTAACTGTGAATGTTCCATCTAACATCGTGTCACCGAAGTTGGTGTCATCTGTTGTTAGAGTGACCTCTTGCCAATCGTAAGGGTCTTTTTCAACTATCTGTGTCTGCACTGTCTGTGTAGGCTGCTCTTGCTGTTCTTGTGTCTGCTGTTGCTGACTACCGGGGAGTGTTACTACTTCGTTGGGATTCGCTTGCATCTCCTGTGTTGTCGTTTGTGTCTGCGTAGGATTCGCTTTCTTGTTGCTTACTGCTGACATAAGTACAACGGCAAAAATAACTACGATTAAGGCTACTCCGCACACTATTAAACCTGTTTTCTTGAACCCCTTCTTTTGTGCTTCGTACTCTGGCCCTGTTGTTGAGGCTCCGCCATCAAATTCTGGGGTGAAGTCCTCTTCACCTGTTAGGGGACCTGAACCGTCATCAAAGCCCTCGTCATCTTCGTATTCTTCCTCGTCGTCCCCATCGGTGAACTCGAAATCGTCATCACCAAACCCGAACTCGTCATCAAATTCATCATGTTTTGCCATGGAAGTCTCCTTTCATGTATTGGTTTAGTTGCTGTTAAACTGTATCTTACAAATTCTTGCCTTCTTTTGCGAAACTTCGTAGGAATAAATACCTTCCTTTGTGATTCCTGAGGAAAGTCTCTCGGACTTCATCATGTAAATTCTGCCGGACTCGAAACCATACAAAGTTACATTTGAAACAAGTCGCTTGGGACGCTCGTAGATGTCAAAAGGAGCAATATACAACTCGTTGTTGACCTCGAAGATTATCTGATTCTGTGAGATAATTCCTCGGTACTTAATCTGTGTTACTCGGTCCTCTTCAATTCCCTCTGCGAGGAGAACTTCAAATACACTGCTGAATCCTTTTTCCTGTGCCTTCGGCTGTTTCTCTGTGCGGTTGTTGTTACGGGAATCTGATAGGTTCTTCCCGTACACCTCGAAATTGTAAACTTTGATTCGCTTCTTTTCAACTGAGCTGGAAACCTCGCCGCTCTTTGAGGAAACGATTTTCAGCACTGTGTCACTTGTCTCTCGCTGGCCAGCTGAATAAATATCAAGGTAATACTCCATACCTGTGTCGATGTCCTCGATTTTATTTTCGGGAATCTCAACTCGCTGTGGAATGTAGCCGAAGTCGAGTATATGTTCTAGTTCCCAATTAAGGACGAATGACTCACCCTTACAGGCTGCTAAAAAGCTACCCATAAATTCTTTATAGAAGTCTTTCGTGCTTTGGTGCTTTACCAACTTGCTTAGGGCCCATTTGTATTCCTTATAGCCTACCGCTGAACTGTAGCTATCAAGCTCTAATTCTGTGGGAGTATATGACTTGTCTGTTTCCTCGATTGCCCATGTCCCGGCAAGCAGCTTTAAAATCCTGTCAGGCTCAACTTCTATCTTGATATGCCGAGCAACTTGCATTTGGAGTTCTCCATATTTCTGCTGAAGCCTATCGTGTAATGCAATGGCGATTGTCATATACTTGATTTCTTCTTCAATCATGTTTAAGGGGTACACGAGTGACAAAAGGATGTCATTGTACTCGTTCACAATGTCCCGTACTAACTCGCTCTTTTCTTCGATTGTATTACGTACTAAGCTGCTTGCTCTGCGGTTTAGTGCTACACCTTCACCGGCTAATAAGAATAAGTCTAAATACCCTTGTATATCTACGATTTTTCCGTTGACTCTCTTTTTCATTCTTTGGTCTCCTTTATTTGGTTTAGTTCCAACCGTCTAGGTTGCTGAGGTCCGGGTTGTCCCAATCTGTAGCTTTCTGTGGTTTACCTGCTAATAAACTCTGCTTCGCTGCCTTGCCTTTGGAGTTATTGACCTCTTGCTCTAGGTTGCTCTTAAATTGACTCGCTTTTGAAGTTGTCTTTTTGCGGAGATTATCAAACATGCTTACGGTTTTCATCACACTTTCATTCTTGAACGGCCTGTACTGCTTGGATGTCGATTGTGTATGTGCTGGTGCTGACTGCTGTTGAGCAAAAGGCTGTGTGAAGTTGTTTGGTACTACAGGAGGTTTAGTAGGAGCTTCTTTATTTTCGGGAGGAGGAATCAATAAGCCATTCCGAACTAATTCTCTTATTTGTCCTTCCGAGAAGTCCATCAAATCGGCAAATGTGAACATGGCGCCGGGCTTTATTGTGTAACCCTTGAACCTCTCTGGAACTACATCGGACTCGTCTATGTAGTCATCGTCTAAATCTTCCTCGTCATCCTCAAACTCATATTCAGGCTCATTAGAAGATGTATCAGAATCTTCGTCTAATGACTCATCTTCTATGTAATCACTGTCTAGGTCGTCTGTTTCTTCGTCTAGGGATTCATCTTCGATGTAACCATTTGATTCATCATCTAGGCTATCGTCTGAATCGTTTAGGTCATCATCGTCAATGTAGTCGGGGTCGTCTAAGTCATCTGCGTCATCAGACTCACCTTCTAGGTCGTCATCGTCGATGTAGTCGGAGTCGTCTGATTCTTCGTCTGAATCGTCATCGTCAATGTAGGGGTCATCTGTGTCATCTTCTAGTTTATCGTCATCAATGTAGTCAGGGTCGTCTGCGGCATCTGACTCATCGTATAGGTTTTCATCATCAACGTCTAGGGACTCATCGTCGATGTAGTCAGGGTCATCTGATTCTTCGTCTGAATCGTCGTAATCGTCTAAGGCTGAGTCCAAATCAAAATCTTCGTCTGCGTAACTATCTAAGTCGTCTGATTCTCCTTCGGAAGATTCGTCGTCAAGGATGGTATAGTCATCGAGCGAGTATGAGGAGTCGTCTGAATCTAAGGACTCGTCATCAATGTAGTTGGGGTCATCTGTGTCATTATCTGTGTCGTCGTCAAAATCATAGGGATTGGGCTCATCGAAATAGTCTGTTTCATCCCCTTCGGTATCGCTCTCATCTTCATAGTCATAAGATTCTTTAAACTCGTAATTTGTTCCGGGAGCTGATGTACTGTTTAATGAGTCATCGAGTTCTGATAAACTCTCGTCTGAATCTTCTGGGTAGTCATCAACGTAGTCTTCGGAGTCATCATCATCTGATAGTTCGTAGGAAAGGTCGTCTGAAGTGTCTGCATCATCTTCTAGGGACTCATCTTCGATGTAGTCGGTGTCGTAATCTTCTGCGTTTTCATCCGCACTTTCGTTTTCGTCCCCTTCTACTGTTAAAGGAGTCTCATTGAAGTAATCTGATTCTGTTTCGTCCCCTTCGGAATCATATTCGTCTATATCATCGTCTGTGATGTTAATTTCGGGAGTTTCGTCTATATCTTCGGAAGTGTCATCTTCTATGTAAGTGTCGTCTGTCGTAGCACTTAAGGTTCCTACAAGTCTGCTCATCATCTGTTGCATATCTTGAGGTGTAAGACTTGTAGTCTGATGGAGGTTACCTGTTAAACTCTGCGCTTGGGAAGTTTGCGACAAGGTTACCTGCGCTGATTGTGTGGCGCTACGTGCTGTTCGTAGGCGCTGTATGATTTCTGGCAGCGTCTCCCCGTGTGTCGCTTTGGTCGGCTTCCTAGTTTTCTGATGTAATGACTTTGCATATTCTAGGTACTCTAAGTAAAGTGACAGGTCATTTAAGTCAAGTAACTCAGAATAACTAGCGTACTTTGTAAGTATCGCAAGCTCTGTGAAGGCACTACCCAGCAAGTCTTTATATGCTAACAGCTTTTGACCTATACTGTTTCGTATGAAGGTTTCACGATTCATTGTGGCTGGGTCTCCTTTCTGACATAGTTTGAGTAAAAATAAAAAGAAAAATCTAGTATTATATGTGTTTTGGATTAGAAAATTTCTTGATTGATAACGTAAAGAAACGCACGATAGCTCTCTAGGAACTAAGTGCGTTTCTATGGAGAAAGAAAATTTTAAAAAGCTAGTCTGTTTGAGTAAAAGGCACCCATAAATCGTTAAACTCTGTCCTGTTGACAATGCTTCGGGAGCCACCACGTATGTAAGCGAAGAAACAGAGTTGTGACGCTTTTGGTCAGGTGCCTTTGCCGGTGCAACCACCCATGTGATACGTGAGGTGACTTACATGGTCGGTTGCTGTGCATTTGACTTGCTGCTTGAGCGCCACGGAAACGTGGCGGGGGTCCCGAAACAAAAGGCTACTGTGAGTTATGGGCCCACAGTAACCCGAAAGGAGGTCAGCTTGAAAACAAGCTACTCAAATTCAACCTTGCGGCTTAATGGACTTAAAGCTGTGATACTTTTAAGCCCTACTTTTGAGGGGGTGCTAGTGCAGTTCAGATAGGGGAGACTGCACTAGCTAATGGGTTACATATGTCGGTTCGTTGTCGAACCTAGTGGCGTTGTGGCTGTGACACGCACAACGCCTAGGAGAATAAAAATGAAAACAATAAAGTAATTTCAGTTCGGGGTTTGACCCCTAGTGCAACTAAGGCTTTAACACGCTTAGTTGCTAAAACCACTTTAAATGAATAGGGGGTAAAGATTCTTCTAGCTCTCGCTATAATGCGTTTGTAGGCTGTAACCCCTATAAACGCTATTTGTTTAGTTTAATAGCTTCTAGCTTTCGCTATAATGGATAAGCAAAGTTGTAAGCTATGCCTATCCTAGTTTGAATTGATTGATTTGGATGTCGAGCTGGTGGCTCTAATGAGCCTATAGGGTGTAACCCCTATAAACTCTGCGTTCATTTTGTCATGTACACTTCTAGCTTTCGCTATAATGACTACTATAGTTTTGAGGCATACAGTAGTCTAGTAAAAAATTAAATAATTTATACTGTTATTACTTTTTGGAATAACTTGTTAAGATAGAAAGGCCACCCGTTTGAGTGTGTGGGTGGCCTTTAAGTATTTGCTGACTTGCTGCTGAACTAAAGTTCTTAGTTCAGGTCGGTTACGTTTGCGTTAGGAATGTACCACATCTTGGAGAACGCAAAAGTTTCCATATTGGGTAAGGTAATCTGCATTGTCGTCCCGTTCTTCGTTGTCAAGGCTCCGAGATTGCCGCTAGGATAACTAACTCCTCCATCGGTATACTCACCTGTCAGAATCATACTGCTACGAACCTTGTTCTCGCTGTCGGACTTGAAATTGTAGAGGTCGGCTCTGTTCTCAAGTACGCCAGATAAGAATGTATCCTGTACGGCTGTTCTTATAGGAACGCTCTTTACTTCTCCGGAGATAACGCCTGTACTGCCATCGCCTAAGCCGATGTCATAGGACAAGTAGCTGTAGAGTACGGTAATGCCGTCAAACGCTTCGTTGTACCATGTTGCGTTCTGTCTGTCGTAACCAAGATTACGGTCGAGTGCTGCTACGAAGTTTGTCACTGCTTTTGTTGCGTCATCTACTCGCTTGATTTCGGCGTCTGCTAACAGCACTTCTACACCCTGCGTTTTGTTGATGGTCTTGATGGGTGTTCTGTTCCGGTAAACTGTGACGTTGCCGTCTGCGTCTGCGGCTACCTTGTATTCTATCTGGGTCACGAGGCCACCTTTGTGGATTCCAAAGTTTGATACGCTGGTATCCAGTTTGCCGTCTCCGCTGTTTGGTGCTACGAGCTTGAGGTAGTATTTTGTGTCCTCGGAGAGTGTTATGTTCATCCATGAAGCGCCGTTATATGCGTACTGATATGCGCTGTCGCCTACGAAGTTCTTGAGATAGCCATTGTAGGGAGTGATTCCCTTTGCTACGGCTTGTACTAAGCCATAGTTGGCAACACTGTTCTTTACACTTTCATCAAAAGCTGTGACTTGATTCTTTGCTTCGCTGACAGTGGGAGCTGTGCTTCCGGGAGCGAGGGCGCTTGCTAATTCATCGGGAACGCATGTCTGCCAGATTCGATAGCCTAACTTTGTTGAGGTTGTGGGTGTGTCGCCTGGCTCGCCTGTCCATTGAGCTGAGTTGCGCTTCATATCGACGTCGAAGATGGCTCCACCTGGCAGGACGACGTTTTTGTCGTCGATGTCGTTGTCGCTAATAAACTCTAGCGAACTCTTGTGGGTGCTCCATTGTGTGGAGGTGAGGTTGACGTTGGGTGTCGGGTTGTTGCCGTTGGCGCTGTCGCTGTCTACGGAGTTGCCTTTCCACAATCCAGCCTCGATTTTTGTGTACGCTGGCATACTACTTAAGTTTGTGGAAGTGACGTAGACATCGCTGGCGTTGTTGCTCTTGTCGTTGAGCTTCATCTTAATGTACGGATAGAAGTCTAACTTGCCGTCTTGTGCTACAGTAACGTCTGTGTTGTTTGCAAAGACGTTTGTGAATGTCTGGTCGATTGTTTCTGAGGGAGCTGCACTTGCTGTATTTGCTTGGCCTAGCTCGTAACGGAACTCGGTGTTGTTCTGGTGACTGTAGGTGGCGTTGAGGTCTGATAAACGTCTGCCTGAAATTTCAGTTGAGTTCCAGGAACCCGATTCGTAACATCCTCGGCTGCCGTTCCATGTCCACGAGAGTTCGTTGTCGTAGTCTCCGGCGTGTGTGAAGTTCGTTTGGTAGGTTGCGTAAAACTTGCCGGAACCTGTGGAACCTATGCGGTGGGTTGCTGGCGTGTAGGACTCTGCTGTTATGCCTAGTCTGCTGAGTTCGCCTTTGGTGGAGGCGTTCTTGTTCGGGTAGAGTGTTACTAAGTCTTGATTTCTGTCTCTGTAGAGTAGGAAGTCTGCATTTGGGTCTAGGACTGATGTCTTGCCACCGCTAATGCTCTTTGAACCGCTTATGGACCAGCTACCGTCCTTTTCGGCCCAGTCTAAGATGAAATTGGGTGCTGTGTTTGAAGAGGTAACTGATAAACGATAGTATTTGTCCGCTATCTTTCGGGAACGATAACTGCACTTGTGGTTGCCTGAGCAATCATCATTGGAGCAGCTATGTCCTCCTGAGCAGTACCTTACTGAACCTGACATTGAATCGAAGTTTTCTTGCAGGAGCGCTAGTACGCCGTTCTGGGTTAAGTCTCTGAGGTCGTAGCCGTAGCTGAGTTCGTTTTGGTACAGAATCATCGTGCCAGGAGGCGTTGCTTCTTCTTCGGGAACTTCGTCTGTGTAATGAATGTAGATTGTTTCTGTGTCGTCCCTTACGGGAATGTCGGGTGTGTTGCCGGGAGTTCCTG
>ERZ1643249.714-NODE-714-length-35982-cov-84.127954_pt1 | contig 35982 bp, 19 predicted proteins | sample MGYA00579263_ERZ1643249 | MGnify/ENA primary metagenome ERZ1643249 (study PRJEB29033, sample SAMEA4952264) | chicken gut metagenome | biome: Broiler Chicken; feature: Gastrointestinal Tract; material: Caecum | place: Ireland | collected 2018 | study: Broiler...
TCTCGTGCTGTCCGCCGAATATGGCACAGGTGTCCGTTTGGGCTGGCAATCTGCACTTATGTAAATAGAAGTATAGACATAACGTACAAACGAAAGAAAAATGACAATCTAATAAAATTTTTTTCTAAAAAAATCTGGTTTTAAAAAGTATACTTTTAAAACCTGCTAAAAGACTTCTTGAAAAGTAGTTTTAAAAAGTATATAATTATATTATTACAAGTTGCAAAATTAATAAGATACATTTTGCATTTTAGAGGGTTAATGGGAATGGGATATTATTACGGGTATAATCGAGTGAGCAGCAAGGATCAGCACCTTGACCGGGGAAGGGAAAAAATTGAAGCATTTTGCCGGGAGCATGGTTATCATTTGGAACGGATATATGAGGACAAACAATCTGGAAAAAATTATGACCGTCCTCGATATACGGTGATGAAAGAGGATGTGTTAAGGCCGGGAGATACACTTATCGTTCCTGAATTTGACCGCCTGGGCCGTTCTGATCAGACAAAAAAAGAATTGGAATATTTTGCAGAAAAAGAAATCAGGGTAATTTTTCTTGACATACCAACGACTTATATGGATGTGTCTTCACTGAATGATGGAATGGCAAAAATGATTATGGAATGTATTAACCATATGCTCATAGAATTTTACGATTGCATGGCTCGATCCGAATTGGAACGTAAACAGAAAAGGCAGCGAGAAGGGATCGAAGCAATGAAGAAAAGGGGAGAATGGGACAAATATGGACGTCCCCGTAAAATGAGCAGGGAAGATTTTGCAAAAGAATATGAGCGAGTCTTGTCAGGGGAGATTGGGAGCCTGGCTCTGCAGCGTGAATTGGGATTGCAAAAGGATACATATTTTCGGTATGTAAGGGAGTATAAAGAACAAATTCTTAAATCCCCCAGTATATAAAATTTCATCTGATATTTTTGAAATAATTTTATGGTTATATCATAGTTCAATCATCAAGAAAATGAGGATTGATTTTTGCTGGCTGTATGTTACAATCACCATAACGAAAGATATTATGTCCATGGGTGGACAAAAGAAAGCCCCGGAGTGCCAGCTCTGGGGCTTTTGCATGGGTTAGTTGCTGTCATGATGACTTCTGTCTAACCACTTACAAACATAGTAGCCAGCTATGCGTGCCATTACAGAAACAAAAAAAGATATTATGTATTCCATGGGTGTACACATCCTTCCTGCTGAAAAGAGTCAACAGCTTTTTTATATCACTGTCTTACTCTGTTATTTATTTTTAGTGGCTGTTTTTAATATGCAGGATGAAATTAAAAAGAAAAATTAAAAAGAGAAAAGCCCAGAAGAATTTCTGAGCTTTTCCATAAATCATAGAGAATTACTTGTGCTTATTTTTTCTCATCCACAAAATCACCAATATAATGGCTGCGAAAATTGCCAGCAATACAAATACCGCAATATGTGTTGAATCTCCTGTAAGAGCCACAGATACCGGCGCGGCGGTTGATGCAGCTGCAGCTTGGGCCTGGCCGGTTTCTTCCGGATCTGATCCGGAATGGCTATGGCTTGAAGACTTCCGTGCGTTCTCAATCGTGTAAACGCTTCCATTCACCCAGGTTGGCGTCACATCGACTTTTATCTCTTCTTCGGAAAGTTTATAGCCGCTTGGTGCTTTTGTTTCTATGACTGTGTATGTTCCGATGGGTAACTGTACAAATTCCAGATTACCATTTTCATCTGTGATACAGGTTTTTACTGGCTGACCAGTAGAATCATAAATTGTAAATTCAGCACCAGCTAAAGGCTCATTCTTTGAATTTACTTTATGAATCTGAATCCGGACATAATCATCAGAAAATGTAGTAGTGCCAGTGACGCGCCCATCCGGATGGATCGTGAATGGATGGTCATTTGGATCTAGGGCGTAGGTTTCAGGCGCGGCCAGCTCTTTATAAATATAGTCTCCAACCGCCAGCTTGGTAAAGACTGCAGAGCCATCAGAGCCAGTTTCAGCACTTGTGATTAACTGGCCGTCAGAAGAATATATACCTACGACGCATCCGGCGACAGGAGTTCCTGTATTGGCATCTGTTTTGTAAATGGTAACGCTGGTAATATTGTCTGACATTTGAATATGCTGTCCGGAATAAATTCCAGTATCCGGATCCCGGTCCTGGACAGTAAATGCAATGTCATTTGCGATTGTATAGCCATCTGCAGGAGCTATTTCTTTCAAAGTGTATTCGTGATCAACTAACAGGCCGGTAATCAGATGGCTTTTCCCATCCGTTTCCCAGGTATCAATGATGTTGTTGCCGTCCATGACGGCGAGCGTGCAGCCAGGCAACGGCTCTGCAGTGTCCTGGGCAGTTTTCTCCACATAAATTTTCGTTGCCTCATTGTAGACATCCTTCTGGATTCGGATACTATCCTTAGACGGATCGTAAGATGCATCAATTTCCAATATTTCCGGATTTGATGTATAACCTAATGGAGCTTCCAGCTCTTTTACATAATAACTGCCCAATGGCAAGTCCGACTCAAAAGTTGCTGTTCCGTCATTTCCAGATTTCGCAGTCTCAAGTAACGTATCTGGAGAAACCAATGTGCTTCCATTGCTGTTAAGTATTTCATCCGCATTGTAGAGTCCAAATACCGCACCTTGCAGGAGCCGATCCGGATCATCCGAGTCATGTTTTATGATTTCAACAGATACATGCTGCCGTTCATTTGTCCACTCGATGTCACCAGTTGTTGCACCTACCGGAGAGACATTTCCATTATATATAAAAGCGATAGGATGGTCAGATCCGGACACATATCCGTCGGGTACACGGGTTTCCCGGATGATGTATTCTCCCAGGTACATTTCTTCAAATTTTACGGTTCCAAATTGATCGGTTGTTTTAACCGCATCTGTATTTGTACTGCGGACACCGGTGGCAACTATGTCTCCCGATCGGAAAACCACGCCCGTTTTCCCATCTGGGTGAATGATATCCTGGGCTGCGTATACAGTAAATTCAACTCCGGATAAAGGCGCATTGTCATATGAAAAGATGGATTTGATCAACGATATTGCTTTGTCAATCAATGTCCAGGAGTCTAAAACTTCTCCGTTTTTGGATATTTCAACTTCACCTACCACAAATGGGTTGCTGAGAATTATTTCTGTGGTTCCTGGAATAGATTCCGGATCAATATTGCCGTCATCATCCGGGATAACAGTTGTTTCCTTCAGGATAAATTTGATGCTGCTTTCATCTGCTTCAAGAAGCTGTCCGTTGTCTGAGTTAAAATGTACATTTGTAATGCTGTTCAGGTATCCTTCACGCGGTAGTGTTTCAATAATTTCATAGGTTTTATCAAATTCTAACCCTTTAATGGTGTAGTCCCCGTTCTCACCAGTAATCCATGCGTCAACGATATTTCCATCCTCATCTTTGATCTGGAAGGATCCATTTTCCAGGGTATTTCCAGTAAGGTCATCGATCAGCGTAATATGCACAGAAGATATGGGATCTTCCACATAATCATCAGCCGCAAGATAATGCACTTCATCAGCATATTTCCAGGGCGAAAGGTTAAAATCAATGGTTTTGCTGGACATGTAATATCCTGCAGGAGCTACACTCTCTTTTGCAATGTAATGCCCGACGGGAAGGGCAGCGGAGAAGTATGCATTGCCGTCTGAACCAGATATAGCCTGCCCTGCGATTGCTCCGGCCGGAATAATCACATCACCGAAAATATTGGTGATATCTTCGGCTGCGTATAAGGTAAACTCTGCGCCAGAGACACCGGATTTATTATCTCCATCCAGCCCATATTTTGTGATAAACATTTCTGTCTGTCCTGTGACCGGATCAAGTCCGGGCTGTTGCCTGTCGTTCGTATAATTGACAGATATGGATGCAGTTTCAGCCTTTCCAGACGTTTCATTAGGAACAAGATCTATTTGCTGTACGGCATCTTTCATCGACCGGTGATATCCTTCAGGGGCTTTTACTTCGGCCAGTTCGTAGGAGCCTAATGGCAAGCCGGTAACAGATACTTTTCCGTCATCTCCGGTTAAGAGCGTATAAGATACGGCTGTTCCGTTATATTTCTTCTGATCGGAACTAATCTCATCCTCAGACGGGAACTGGCGCTCAACCTGGCTTCCGTTTTCGGAATAGAATGCTTTCAGACTATCTTCGTCCATGTCAGAAGGTATAATTCCAATATAATCAGATACATCTATTTGTGATCCCAGGCCGTCCTTTATACCGATTTCAAGTGATGATAATATCCCGGAATTATGAAGGTTGGCATAGGTGTCAAGGATAAGATCCCCTTTTTCAAATATGATGCCTGTATAGCCATCCGGGTACTCGATGTCCTCCGCAGCGCGGATTGCATATTCGGCTCCCGGAAGTCCTGCCTGTTCATAATCCCAGTCTGCTTTATCTTTAATAACAGTCTGGATGCTTCCATCGTCCTGTATTTCCCGGACAGACACTTTTGAGAGCTGCGGGTTGGTTGATACAGGACCAGTTTTCTGGATGGTCAAATCGCCTAGGATTGGTTTATTAAATACACTGACAGTTTGAAGTTCTCCTGTATCCTGGACGGTAAATTTAATAGTGTCTGATGCACCGCTGACGAATTCCTTATCGCATTCAATTCCAGAACCAGGACGATAATCTTCTTTAATTAGTAGATCATAATGGTATCCGTCACGTGCTACAAGTTCCTTTAACGTGTAGGTTTCACCTGGCTGTAGCCCTTTGATAACTGGATTATTGTTGTGCTCTGTCAGGATTGTAGTAAAAGCATTTCCTTCAGAATCAATAACAGTAAGCTGCGCTTCATCCAATTCCACTTCCGTATAATAATCCATCAAGTTGATCTGAATTTGGGTGATAGCATTTTCACAGTTCCAGCTCGCAGATATTGTACTTTGCTCCTGATTGGACAGGTGATAGGTGGCATCAATATCAAAGCGGTCAAGGGTGGTGGAATAACCAAATGGGGCGCGGATCTCTTTTACATAATAATTTGCCAAAGGCAGATCCGCCTCAAAAATGGCCGGTTTTACAGATCCGTCTGCATTGACGGTAGTTTCTGCGATTGCCACCAGTGTTCCGGATTTTATGACCACTTTGCCGGATTCAGCTGTAATATTCTCGGCTGCATATAATCCAAAGATAGCTCCGGATAATTCTTCACCGGTTTCTTGGTCTTTTTTTACTGCCTGGATGGATACTTTCTGGCGGGGCAGATCATAAGCTGCGTCCCGGTAGACCACAGGCACAGTCTGACCGGCATATTCAATATTAATCTCCCTGGGCTGCTTATTTTCATCAGTTAATACAAATCCTTCTCCTGCGACTGTTTGGACAAGATAATATTTTCCAAGAGGAAGCCCCTTTGCCTCATCGGTTCCCGGCCAATCTTCAGATCCGGTCCAAGCCTGTCCATTTTCATCAGTTGTGAGGGTCAAGACAGCTTCCCCAGCTTTGAATAATGGTTCAACGGGCGTACCAGCAGCTTCCAGACGTTCCAGAGCCTGTTCATCATATTCCTGTGAATAAATATCTTCTGCGGCATATAATACAAATTCTGAACCCTCTACAGGACCGATTTCATAATCAAATGTGTAATTCTGGTATTCAGATAATTCCGCTTCTGTCAATCCCTCTTCGGTTTCTGTATCAAGGCCAAAAAGTCCTTTAATAGAATTGAAAAATCCGGATAATTTATCAGCCAGCCGGTCGGCAATGGTGGTGCCGTCCTGATGGGCGTCTACAAGCTGTTCCCCTTCTGCATAAACGGAAATTTTGCCGATAACAGGATCATTATTTTGTCGTACTTCTGTTATAAAATCACCAACGGATGCATCATAGACGGCATATTCAGAGGATACCGTGAACCGTATACGTCCTTGTGGGGTGGCTGTCCATGCGCCGTCTTCCTCTGTTTCATAAAATGTATAATTGGGATCAAGTGCGCGGTTTTTCTGGATCACACCCTCATGGCCTTGCAGCACATATCCGGACGGAGCTTCCAGTTCTTCCAGTTCATATGTGCCGGCAGGCAAGGCTTCAATGGTGTCTATATACGTGGACTTATTGATGTTTTCTGCAGAAGATACAACTTTGGTTGTAAATGGATTCTCTTGCGTACCTACATATTCTCCTTGGGAATATTGTACGACAAGATCACCGAATTGGTCTTTGTATGCTTCTTTTTCGGCAGTTGTCTTTCCGTCCATAATGTAATCAAACCATGTGCTGTTTATATCATGGATGATATAAGCTGCGCCTGGCTTCAACACAACATTTCCGCTGTTAGAGTCCGTCTTTTCGATCCGGATCAGGGACGAGATAGGACGGTCTACTAAAAATACCATGTCGTCGAGTCGTGTTCCATCGGTATCCTGATCAGAATTTACCATTCCATGTTCATCATCTGCAGTGACGCTGAAAACGAATGGCCGTGTGGCTATTTTATCTTTGGGAGTTGTGGTTTCCACCACTACATAACGGCCATATGGTAGGGATGGAAGGGTTACGATTCCATTTTTATCACTTTCAATTTCACCAACCAGGTATCCGTTATTTTCGGATATTTGATATGACTCGCCTGTAGAATAGCGAAGTTTTTTCACCAGTTTACCTGAAACGACATCCTCAGAAGTTGATTCGTCATATACGGTTGCCGGACGAAATTGTTTCATGCCCTCATACTGCAGTGTCTCAGAATCCCGGTAAAAATCAATAATTGCCTGTTCCAAATCGGCATCTGTATAGTTCACATATTTTTCATCTTCAAGGTCGGATACCAGATATACGCTGAATTTTGCGCCTGGCATTGGAACGACTTCAGAAGATCCTTCATCCGTTACTTTGTAGAAAGTTAATTTTTGTTTCTTTACCTGTTCATATACGCCATCGGATTCCACCCTTACAGTATCGGTATTCTCACCTTTATAAGCAAGCTGCACATGATACTGGTTTGGATCCACCAGATATCCTTCGCTGGCGGATACTTCCTGGATATAATATTCTCCGAGTTCCAGCCCCCGGATTACGATGTTTCCACCTTCCGGGATCACGATTGTGGTGTTGGATTCGGATGGATCATAGGTATACACATTTATGTCATTTCCGGATCCGGCCAGGTGCAGCGGAATGGATTCACCAGCACGATAGAGGATCCCGGTTGATCCATCGGCATGGATGATATCTTTCGCGGCATACAGTTTATATGTCGCATTTTCAAGGGATGCATCTCCTTGGGCGGCAGATAATCCGGATTCCAGGTCTTTTTTGGAAAAGGAGATCTGCCCTAAAACGCGTTGGTTCCCAAACTTACTATTATCCTGATTAGAGACAATAAGGGTCTGTCCATTATTTAATCCGGAAGCATTAATGGATATTTCATGGAATATCTTATCTTCGTCTGAAGATGAGCTGGTAACCAGGGAATCATTTTCCCAATCGCCAAAGTATCCTTCCGGAGCTTGTGCTTCTACTATGGCAAAACGGCCAGCATTGTCAGGTGTGTAATACAGCCAGGACGGGGTTTCATAAATTCCTTTAGAAACCTCCGACAGTTTCATAATATCATTGCTCCCGTTGATGTTCCCGGATTCATAGTCAGTTCCGGATATGGTTCCAGAAGTGATACCTTTATATGGTATGTACTTATTGGCAGAAAGACTCCACTGATATACCTCAAAGGTGGAACCAGATAAAAGATTTCCAGTATCTTCGTCCACTTTTTCGATGCGTGCTTTTATCTTATAAGGTTCATTATAAAGGTCAGTTTTAATAGTCGATGATCCGGATGTTTTTCCTGGCAGGTTGGTATACCAGGACGGGACGGATTCTGTAACGCGGTAGGATACCTCCTGCCCGGTGTTATTGAATTTGATGTAGGGATATTTTCCCTCCCGCAGCCGGTCTGCATTGGTGTAACTGTAAGTCCAGTTGGGATCCGACATAGATCGGGTATCAATGGCGGATTCTTCGCGCCCGGGAAGCGTTTGCCGCAATGTGGTGGTAATGCTTGATGCCTGAGATCCTGTGACCGTCCATGTCTTTGAGCCAGAAAATTCTACAGTACCATACTTCAATGTTGGTGTTTTGGTACTTCCATTGCGGGACTCTCCATCATAGATGCCGCCGGTAATCGTATACCGGTATGTACATCCTGGCGTCGATCCGTCAGCATTTGTCCGGTATGTAGTGTCGGAAGTAGCCATATACCGATATTGGTCCTTTAATTTCAGACGAATGGTACATGTCTGGACTTGTTCTGCAGTCCCATCCGGAATATTCCAGGTTAAGCGGTTTCCGCTCAGGGATACAGTATTCATTCCCGTAGAACAGGATTCAATGCCTACGATGTCCCAATAGGTAGTATCAATGAGATCAATTACCTGTTTGCCGGTTGCAGTGATTTCATATGGAATATCATGGATCTGCGTAAATATTTCATTAAACCGGGATTCTGTGCCATCATATGTCCAGAAAAGGTGATCACCGGTGGCTTCGCTAACGCTTGTCCGGTCAACGTCGCGCTGATCGGAGACCGGGCCAATACAAATCTGCATGAAATAGGCCCCGTAAGTGTTCTTGATCGCTTCCACTTTGTCGTTGGCGGTGACGCCGGAATCGTTGTGGACTCCGAGCCAGTCAGTAATCATATTTCCTGTAAAATATCCTTCCCGCATGGGGCCATACCAGCCATTCCCACAGTCGGAAATATTGATTACTTTTGTCATACGTTTGGAATCGCCTTTTGCCTGCAGCAATTCAATGGTTTTATCCAAAGCGAGGTTGATTTTGGAGCCTTTCCGGATATTTGAATTTAACAGCCCTTTGATGGCATTCATATCGGTTGTAAAACCAGAGTATTCATAAACGCCAGAAAGGAAGTAATCGTAATCCCCGGTATTAAGCGCATCCGTTGCGGCGAAGTAATCTGATTCATATTGTGCATGAGTAGGGTGGCGGCCATTGTCACCAGAGCCGCTGTAGGTCATAAATGCGACCTGGGATTTTAGATCATCACTAAGGGTAGCATTATCTGCTTGGATTCGATCAAGCAGCTGGGAGATGGCTTCGTTTGCCAATTCATATCTGCTTTTACTGGTGCCTGGATCGACGGTTTCCATGGTCGCGCTACAGTCTACAAGAATGATGTAATCACATGGCAGGTTTGTATATTGGTTTAAATCTTTTTCCGCGATAGTAAGAAGCGCTTCCCCGGCTTGTATATTTGTCCAGCTGGCTTGTTTTTGCACTTCCATAGATGGTTCATTGGGAATGTCTGATTTATCACCGAATGTAAAATCTGTATTAGGCGTGTATACATCTTCAGGGTCCATAATAAGAGGTTCGTCTGATTCTTCGGCTATAATCTCGACATCGTATCCTGGCATCACAAAAGAATATCCATCATCTACACTTGTAAGTTGGATGACAGGATCGGTGCTGCCATAAGGATATGCGTAAACCTGATTATATGAATCAGGAAAACCAGATACGGTGACAGTTATGCCCTCATAAAGAATATCTGGTGCGATAGCAATATCACCACTGACCTCTTCAGAACTGTCATCGGACTCCAAAGTAATCTGGCTTATATAATATTGTTTAACCGCTTTTGCACTTAAAACAAGGGTGATTGTTTCATCAGCTCCCAAATCCGGGACTGTAAATGTTGCGGTAGCTGTTTTCATATCTTCAGATAGATTCAGGTCTTGAAGATCTATCTCCTGAAGATTTTGCTCGTCTTTTTGTGCAATCAAAGTAAAGCTGCTTTCCGGAAGGACATAACCTTCGTCTGCAGTTATTGTGGCCGTTAATAGTTCTCCGGGAACTGCCGTCTCCTGCTCGAAGGAGATAGAAGCATACTCAGTGCTTGTTTCAAGCATATATCCTGGGAAGGAAGGCTGCGTAGTGACCTCGATATGGATGTCCTGCTTTGTGTCGGCAGTAAAATTAGGTATTTGCAGCGTATAAACGGCGGAGTGTCCTTCCGGATCAGCATTATCCAGCTCTAAGGAATCATCTCCGAAGAATGCCTGAATTTCTGATAAATCATATCCTTCTATCAGATCGAGAGAAAGTGTTACGAGATCTCCCGGCTCATAACTTTCTTTTTCCGGAGAAAGATTTAAAATAGCGGTCTCTTCTGGCGTGACAGACCATGTTATATGAGCCGTCGTGTCATCTGTGGAAGGTAATTCTGCATCTACAGTAATTTCCACCATTCCATCCGGATCGCCGGAATAATCTTCACTTGTTGGCAAATAGATACTATACGACCCGTCGCCATTGTCCTGTACCTCAACAGGTGATCCGTTTAATGATGCGGATACTTCATGGATAGATGCTTGCTCATCAGATAGGGTGAGGGAAAAATGGATAGTTTCACCCAGACTGAAAAATCCGCTGGACGGGGCATTGTCAATATTCAGGCCGACAAGATTTTCCTGTACCGTTTCCTGGGATAATGACACAGAAATGCTGACTGTTTCTTCCGTTTCATCTGTATTATCCGATTCAGGGAGTGAACCATCAGAAACAGAAGATTCACCAGGTTCTGAATTGCTATTTTCATTTCCATCTTCAGATGTGAGCGTGCTCTCGTCTATGCTTCCGTCATTTTCAGATGATTCTTGAGCATTTTCTATATTCTGAGCATTCTCAGGTTCTTCTGACGGATTTGACTCTTCTGTAGGTGCAGATGATTCTGTCTCCTGAATGACGGGAGCTTCTTCTGCATCAACAATAATGCTGCTGTCATTTTCCTCACTTCCTGGCTGATCGGAAGGGATGTCTGTGGTTTCTGCAGTTATATTCGTAGTTTGTGTTTCCGATGCAAAGGATGTTACCGGAACTGAGGAAAAGAACATAACTGCAATCAGTAGCAATGAAATTACCCGTATGGGCCATTTTTTAAACTTTTTCATCGTCTTCTCCTTTAGTGAATTAGTGAATAGGTAATATGGCTTGAATCTGGTCATTAATAACCAAAGCCAACTTTCTTTCTTCTGGGTTCTGGAAATGATTGGGAGATAATTTGCCCAGATCAGAAGCAGAGTATTGTTTTCCGGATGTTTGCTCCAGTTTAGCTATATTTTTTATAAGCTGCTTATTGGGATCGCATCCCATCCGCTTTAATTCTCGGCTGATTCGACGTATGTCATCATTTTTTGCAGGACTTGATCTGCTTTCTACGGAGGTATGGGTGCCCGCTGACTTATCCGAAGTATTTATTTCTGTGACGGTGCCGTTTTGATAATCAAAGCCGTTGCGCCGGAGATTATTTAAAAATTCATCAGAAAGGGAACCGGACAATTTTATTTCATTCTCAACCAGAAATTGGACCGCATCTAATTTGGAAAATTGATCCACGGATTTTCCATTCCAGAGCCGATCCCCGGATTCGTTGTACCGGCGGCCATGGCGTAAAGGCTGTTCCATTTCTTTTTCCGAAGGAATACTGTTTTCGCCCGTATTATCTATAGCTTCTTCGTTAGATGAGTGCGCAGGCATATCTTTTTCTGGATTCTGTTGAAGCTGCTGTTCAAGGTAAAGATTATAATGATCCAGAACAAAGTCTGCAGCCTTTTCTGCATCCCGCGCGGCACGAAAGAGTTCATTTGGGTCATCGTTCAGAACGCGGATCCAGGATAGTAAATAATTGGAATTATCCTGTAAGAGTTCGGCAGATGGAGGGATGCCGATATCAGATGCCAGCATGGCAGAGGCAATTTCCGCGCGCAATTCCTCTTTTGCATAAGAATCTGAACCAAATACACCAGATAAATCACGGTCAAGTCTTCCAGGTATCCCGGTGCTATGGGACATTTCATGCAGCAATGTGGCCGTAAAAGACTCCGGGTTTCGGAATTGCTCCCGAAGCGGGATATGTACGGCATCTTCAGTAGGGCGATAAAACGCACGGTCTCCTTGTTCTTCATGGACGGCGCATACGCTGGAAGCAATTAATTTGTCTGCTATTTCAAGATTTTTCTCGGATCCTGGCTCTATTTGGAGGTTATGAAGGGCTGGGTTCTCCGGGATTCCATCTATCTGCTCGCCATTGAAGACATAAAAATAATTGCATTTTGGCGGCGATAATTGGACTTTTTCTTTGGTGGTTTTACCAGTGTCTGGGTCTGTTACTAATTTTTCCTCTTCAAAGATCCATTTTTCCAGTAATGTCCCTTTTTCGCCTTTCCGGATATGCCAACCTTGTTTTTCTGCTTGCTTATAAGTGCACCAACGGTTATCCGTATATCCCGCGCTGTCGGCAGCAATCTTTAAACGGATAAAATTACCTGCCTTATAATTGCAGTGACTGACCGGGTTAAATGGCCTGCCGAAAGAAGCCCATCTGCGCTGTAGGGGGACATAGCCCTGATCCATATTTTTAATAATTTTTTCTACTAGGGCACGCCGGTTCTGTTGCAGGGTTTGAGTTCCTTTACTATTGTTTGGGCTTTTTTCCATGATCTGATTCCTCCTTTGATTCCTCTAATAGGTCATCCTTGTCTACAATGTTGCCTTCATCAAATGCGCCCATGATTTCTGAGTAGTCCTTTTCCATCGTCTTCCTTCCTTTCCTTCAAATTTTTCAAGCTGCATGAACATAGTTTTTTTTAGCGCCGACGTGTATTGCAGATATACGAACGTATTCTGGATGTTCCGATGCCCTAACCAATATTGGATGTCATCAACATCAAATCCGTATTCAGCCAGTTCCACTGCCCGTGAATGTTTCAAAATATGGAAATGCCATTTTTCACATGGGATATGGGTGTAACTGCAGTAATGCTTCATGAGTCGGTCCAGCCGCTGGCGTGATATTGGTGTCCCTTTTTGCGACAAAAACAGATTGGGCAATGGACTCTTGATTTTTGACCGTTCAAATAAGTAGTTGTCCAGTGCAGTATACACATTTGGGTCTACGATCCGGAGCATATTTGAATTACTGCCTTTTAATCGGTTACAAAAGATAGTCTTTTTGAATGGGTCATAATCATCAATTCTCATATGTGTGATTTCCGAGACGCGCAATGCACAATATTTTGCCACTTCAAAGACAGCGATATTCCTGGATTGATAACGGCAAGGTTCGTGATACAGTGCGTAAAAAAGTTCATTCAGCTCCCAGGTGTTTAAGTAGTCTTTTCTGTTACTCATGATTCTTTTTCTCCTTTTCTTTTCGTTTTATGTAATCATGCAATAAAACTATGCGCACTGCCAAAAATGACACTTAGTAAATGCCATGCGCTTTATAAAAAAGGAGACAAAATAATCATTTTGTATTGTTAAAAGCACTGAAAGGGGGAATCTGATGAAAGAATTAAATGTGACTTTAAGTCTGTTTTTCGAGATCAGAGATGCCAGGCTGTTCGGCGGTGTCGGAAAAACTGGGTACAGCAAATCAGATTTGGATTTATGCGTATACAATCTAAGCGGATTTAATCTATCAGCATATATAAGGGATCAAATTAAAGTGCTTGCAGATCTGTGTAAAGTAGCACTAGAAAAAATTAGAGCTGTATCTCGTGAAGTGTATGAAGAGAATTGGGAGGGTGGGGGATGAAGCGGATAGGGATTTACATTGGCTTGGCAGTTGTATCGCCATACTTGGCCAGTTTAGTGTGGCAGGTTTATGACCAGCTATATCATGGCTATTTAAGTTGGGCATTGGATTACAGCCCAATATCTGCTTTTCGATTGGTGACATATTTTAAACCAGTACAGGCTCTTGCCATAATGATTATGCTTGCCGGGATTATTTTCACAATCATGATATCGAACCCGCAAAACGATCTGAGCCATGTGAAAGGTAAAACAATAAAAATTACAGATAAAATCCGGATCCCAGCAGCGGTAGGCAATGGTGAATTTGGAACTGCGCGGTTTGAAAATATATCTGATTTTACCAAAAGGAAAACGGTGGCTGTTTTTAACGCTGCGAAACCAAAATCAGGGGTTGTAGTTGGTCAGTATAAAAATAAACCTGTTGCAATCCATGACGACCGTCATTATCTACTCTTAGGGGCGACCAGATCAGGTAAAGACCGGCGCGTGCTTCTGGAAACTATTTGGCTGCAGATTTTGGCAGGAGAAAATAGTCTGATTCTGGATCCGAAGGGAGAAACTTTCGCATACACTTCTGACTTTGCAAGAGAGCATGGGTACCAGGTCTTGACATATGACCTGCGGGATCCTGACTGCGGAAGCCATTATAACTTCTTACAACCGATTCTTGATGCGCTGGAAATGAGAGATACATCCAAGGCGATATCGTATACCTGGGATCTTGTATCGATCATGGTTGGCGAACAGAAAGGGGAAGCGATCTGGTATAACGGCGAGAGTGCGACGATAGCGGCAACCATTCTTGTGGTTTGTATGGAAGCACCCAGGGAATATCGGAACCTGACCAATGTGTATTATTTTTTGGCGCATATGGTTGAAATGGATGATATGGGTGAAATGTATTTTTCCAAGTTTCTGGAAAAATTACCGGACAGCCATCCGGCGAAAACGGTATTTGCCATGGCGAAAGTTGCGCATACCAGAACACGGGGGTCGTTCTTCAGCAGTGCATTAGGTACATTAAAACATTTTACTGATCCCAAAATTGCAGAAATGACATCCATGACAGATTGCTCTTTCGAGGATATGGCAAATAAAAAAACAATTATTTACCTGATCGTACCCGATGAAAAAAAGACCTTATATCCGATAGCATCCTTATATATGGCTCAGCTGTATATCATGCTGACGGAAATCGCGATACGGCAGGGAAACAGAGTCCCGATTGACTGGCTGATCATTGCGAATGAATTTGGGCAGTTTCCCCGGATTCCGGATATGGGATCTTATTTATCGGTAGGTGCTGGGAGGGGAATCCGTTTTGTAATCGTCCTGCAGGACTTTCAGCAGCTGGATGCCAAATATGAAAAAGAGAGTGAGACAATCAAAAATAACTGCATGACTTGGATATATCTGAAATCACTATCTCCGAAAACCAATCAGGAAATCAGTAAACAACTTTCTACTTATACGGTCCAGACATTTGGAAGTAACAGCAGTGTTACTATGGATCAAATTTCCGGAAATGCCGGGGGCAGCGCTCAGATGAGCAGTCGGGAATTGCTGACTCCCGGGGAAGTAGGAATGATTGATGCACCATATCTTTTAGTGCTGTCTTCAGGGGAGCGTCCGACAATGATGTATTCCCCTGATTTAAATAAATATCAGGCAAACAAAGATTTTGGTCTGGGAAACAAAAAACATAACCAGCAAATCTTAAAAAGCAAAATATCAGACCGTAACCATAGGGATGTCAGGACAGTAAAATTATGGGGAATATGGAATGAATATAAAGACTCAGGCAATGTCGATGGACTTTTAGATGACCTTTTTAATCAAGAACAACGAAGAACACAGTTTTTTTAAAAGTGACTTGAAGTCACTTATATGGAGGATAGGAAATAATGAAAAGCAATTTTACTAAAATAGCAACGTTTATTCCTGTTGTGGGGACAAAACCGCAAATTATAAGTGGAACAGAAAAATTATTGGCAGATTTGCAGCCGTGGTTTATTGCCTTGGTAGCATCCGTCACAGTAGTAGTGGTTCTGATCAATGCATTTAAATGGTATGCGGCTGGCGAACAGGAAAAACCTATGCATATAAAGACGATTAAATTATCAGTTGCAATAGGGGCGTTTCTTGTTGGAATAGGGGCGTTTGTTCCATGGCTGTTTTCTTACTATACCGCAGGATAAGAAGGGAAATAGATGAGTTGGTTATTAAATTTAATTGCCGATGCAATCACAGAATTTGTAAACGGCCTGTTGGATATTGTCGGGGATTTATTGGACAGTCTGTTCTTATTCGTCCTGAATGCTAATCAGACGGATTTTGTTTCAGGGTTGTGTACATTCTCATCCATGTTGGGCATTTCGATCCTATCACTTGCTGCCGTCAAACGTATATTTGACGTTTATATCATGCAGACAGAAGGTGACCCAGATCAGAACCCTATAGAAATCGTGTATAGGCTGGCTATGGCAGTAGCCATAATCGGGTCCAATGCATGGATATATACAGAATTGCGGAATCTTGCCCTTGCATTGGTAAACGATGTTGGAAATGTGGATGCCAGTATATCAGTAACGAATTCTATTGCAAGCGCAATCCAGCTGGTAGTGGGAGGGCTTCCGGGAGTGGTCGTTGCATTTGTATTGTTTATCTTGGTTCTGATCATTGCACTGTTAATATTTGCAGTTATCACTGCGATAAAAGCAGCGGAAATAACACTGATGCGGATTTTACTTCCGATATTTGCAGTGGACCTGCTTACTTCCGACAGGGAGAGATGGAAGACTTTTTTCACAGCCTATGTCACTACTTTTTGTGGCTATGCGATACAGATCATATGCTTCCGAAATGCTGCGACGGCCATTGCGGGTATAGGGCTGGATAACATGAAATATTTTGCTTTGTCATTGGGATGGATCGTTTTAGCGATCCGGACACCAACTTGGCTTGAAAAGTTTGTATATCGATCTGGTGTAGGACGAGCCACGGGAAGAGTAGGAGGCGGGATGGCCCAGGTCGCCTCATTGCTGATATTGAAGGGATGATTGTATGTATGAGTCAATTTCTTATATTACCCAGTATGCCACATGGATTATTGGTTTGTTATCCCTGGCAGTCACATTCCGATGTACAACAACATTATTTATGGCTTATATCGACGGTGATATTCAGAGTGCCTGGATAAAGACGAAAAAAATTCTGTTTGCTGGGATTATAGGCATTTGCGCATCCGGATTAATTATATTTTTGCGGGGATATTACACATGAGAAAAGAAGAAAAAGAATTGTATATTCCAATGAATGCGCTGGACCGGCAGGATCTGATCAGCGGATTTGGAAAAAAGGAACTAAAACTTGCCTTAGCCGTTTTTTGTGTATGCCTGATCGGATGCATCGTTGCTGTGAGCCAGAACGATGACAATATGATTTTTGCAATTATGATAACGGTTGGAATCATGGCAACCCTGCTTTTTATGGTGTGGCGTGACCAATATGACGAAAGCATGGTTGAAAAAGTGCGGCAGGTCTTTGCTTATGCCAAACTGCAAAAAAAATACGAATATCATTATGACGACTGGCTGGCAGCTTATACAGGAGAAGTGGAAAATGAAGAAAACAGCAGAGCCAATGACGGCCAATGACTTTGTAAATGTAAAAGATATCAAGGGTAATATTTTATATTCCAGGGATGGGATAATGTTTGGTTATATCCGGATCAGTCCCTATAATCTGGACCTCCTATCTTATGAAGACAAACAAGCCCTTGCGCGCCGCCTGGCAATATCTTTTGAAGACGATCGGAAAGATTTCGTATATTGCTCTTACCCCCGTGAGATTGACTTGGACAGCTATAAAGATTTTCTGAAGGAAAAGCGCCGTCAGGAAATGACCAGCGTAGGACGCAAAAGAATCCTGGAAGAAATGCTGCAAGCAGCCAATGAGATATCCAATAGTGGTGAAAACTTTGAACATCAGCATTATATCAAGATCTGGGATGCTTACCGGCCAGAGGTCAGGAATTGTGAATATGATTTTTTGGAGAGACTACAATCCTTCCGGGACAGGTATAACAACGCTGGTATCCAGGCCGAGATTCTGGGGGAACGGGAGATTATAAAGCTGTGTAACCTGTTCGCAAATCCCCGGCAGGCAGCCTATGACGTAGATAGTGGGAAAGATATCCAGGAAAGGGTGACATTCGTTTCATGAGAAAAAAAGGGAAAGAGAAAGAGCCAGAGAAGAAGGACACAGCCAATCCATATATTCTCAATCTGATCACGCCGTCTGGGATTGATGTCAGCGATAACCATGCTGATGTTGGGGATGGGCATGGGCGCATCTATGCAATTACCAAATACCCGGCAATGGCCGGGTATGGATGGCTGGCAGCCTTATGCAACCTGGAAGGGACTACGACAGTTATTGAATACCGTTATTCAACGCCGGATGTCATGCTAAAGGCATTTGATACCAGAATATCAGAGCTGAAGCAGAACTATGAGATGGCAAAAAAAGAGTCCGAAAAAAAGGTATATGCCAAAGCTATTGATGATTTGGAGAATATGATAAAACGGATTTCCGTCAATAATGAACCGGTTGGCTACTTCAATGTTATGTTGCATATCCAGGACATGCGATATCCAGACCTGGAACAGAGGATCAAAAAAATAAACGGTTTAGTCGCAGTAGAAGAGTGTAATATGCGGCTCCTGCGATTTAAACAATATGACGCGCTAAAAAGTATCTCTCCTTATTACAAACCTACCCGGCTGGTCAGTAACATTGGTGGACGGAATATGCCGATGGGCACTTTTACCGGGGGATTCCCAATGGCTGCAGCGGGGATCAATGACCCAGGCGGCTATCTATTGGGAAAGACCAAAAACATGTGTGTGATCCTGAACATGTGGCTGCGTTCCAAAGACCGGACAAACAGTAATTGGTTTATTTCCGGCGTCCCAGGCGTTGGAAAATCATCATTCATAAAACTGCTGTTGCTGATGGAATATGCTGTCAATGATACCCGGCAATTTATCTGGGACGCGGAAAACGAATACACAGACCTGTGCCGCCATCCCTGGGTTAATGGCGATATCATAGACTGCGCATCCGGATCAACGGGCCGGATCAATCCCCTGCAGGTACGGAAAGCACCCAGGATCACCCAGGAGGATCTGGATCCGGATGAAAACATTGAGGACTATCTGATCTATGATGACAGCGCGGGAGTGTCCGATGTGGCCTTACATATCCAATCCCTGCGGATGTTCTTCACGATTTATTTCGGGAAAAAAGCTATGGAAGACCCTGGGCTGCGGATGGCATTGGAGAATTGCCTGATTGAGACATATAAAAAATTCGGGATTGAACTTGATACGGATGTAAGCAAATACAAGGCCGAGGATTATCCTATAATGTCAGATCTGTACGACACGGCATTAGATTATAGCAAAGATCATAGCCTGTCTGAACGGAAAAGAGAAGTTTATGAAAAACTGGCAGAATATCTGTTTTCCGCTGCAAAAGGCGCGGATCAATACTTATGGAACGGCTATACGACATTAAAACCCAAAAGTAGATTCACGGTCCTGAACACATCAAAACTACAGGAAATGGACGATAACGTAAAAAATGCACAGTATTACAATCTGCAGCTTTTTACCTGGCATGAAATGAGCAAAGACCGGACAGAAAAATGTTTAAACACAGTAGATGAGGGATATCTGTTTGTCGATCCGGAAAATCCGATGCTGATGAAATTCTTCCGGAACGTCTCGAAACGGGATCGAAAATATGAAGCCGGATTGACCTTCATCACCCATGCTCCGGCAGATGTCCTGGACCCGGCAGTGAAACGGTTTGGTCAGGCAATCATAGATAACAGCTGCTACAAAATGATTATGGGCTGCGACGCGAAAAATCTTGCGGAAACCTGCGAACTCCTTCATCTATCAGATAAAGAGGAATTGCTTTTATCCAGCAAAACCCGTGGGACAGGAATCCTTTTTGCCGGGAACGTCCGACTGGAACTGAAGGTAGATATACGGGAAAAATTTTTGGAAATTTTTGGTACAGCCGGCGGCCGTTAATGAAGTGACTTGAAGTCACCTGTGGAATGCGGTGGATTTATGGATAACTGCCTGCCGGGCATGGAAAATAATATTTCCCACACCCGGCGAAGACGGGCAGTTACCCACAAGCCCCACCGCTGCGGCGGATCAGCACAAAGAAATAATGGCTAGGTGACTTGAAGTCACCTCAAAAATAGAAATGAGAATAGATTTTGGAAACCGTTTAAGAATATTGCGAATTAATAACCATGACACCCAGGAAATGCTTGCAGGGAAAATTGGCATTACAAAATCGACAGTAAGCGCATATGAAAATAATAAAAGATACCCGTCTTTGGAGATCCTGATATTGATTGCCCAGAAATATAATGTGACAACGGATTATCTGCTGGGAATTAATAATCAGTGCAGCATACAGGATTTGCTGCATGAAACGATAATTTTAAAAAATATGTTAGAAAGGGCAGGTGACCTCAAGTCACTTCAGAAGGGAGGAACAGATGAAAAAATGGAGACTGATAGCTGTATGTACGATATTAGCAGGGACGCTGATGCCGCAGACAGCTTATGCGGCGGAATACCAGATAACCCAAGAGGAATCGGATCAGGGGATCATTTATGAGCTTACCTATAGCGAAACCATATCTGGCGAAGTAACAGAAGACGATCTGGTACAGGAATTGGAATACGACGGTCTGGTATATCATCTGACAGGCGCGGACATTGAATACCATTATGGTGCATATGGGGAGCGTCTTCCGGAACGTGACATGACAGAGACAATTCCTTTGTCTTCTGATTCAACGGCGCAAATTCCAAAATACCGTAATGAGGGCAATACAGCTTATATCCTGGATGAAAGTTCTATCAGTGTCCAGGTGACCGGGTATACCGATGAAACCGGCGCAGAGCCAGTGGAGACGACGGTTACATTGGAAGACCTTCCGGACAATGACCTGTCCAGGATCCCGCTCACAACAGAATATGACGGGCTGACCTGCGACTTGCTGTATGTCACCTATACGGTTACGGGTACGGATGATAATGGCACACCGACATCTTACCGCGCGGACTGCCGGTATGGGGCATTAAAAGAATACACAGAATCTTTCCCGTCAAGCTGGCAAGCAACGGTCCATTACGCAGCCTACGAAGGACAGGCATATATCCGATCCTCAACGGTGAATTACCAATATGAATATGTGGAGGTTCCAGAAATCCCGGAAGAAGAGCCTGAGCCGGAGGAACCGGAAGAGCCGGTGGCTGAGGACCCTGTTGAGGAAGAGCCTATAGAAGAGCAAAAACCATTCCCGATTATTCCGGTTGCAGCCGCATCCGGCACCGGCGTGGTGCTGGCGCTGATCTTATATTTCCTGTTCCTGACCGCGCCGATTTATGCTTTGACATCGGCAGGAAAATACCGATTTATCGGACGGATCCGGATGAAGCACCGGAAGGATTGCTATGAAGCGAAGCTGACAGAATCGCTGGCAGACCGGGCAGAAGTACAAAGCTATAAAATCAAAGTACCTGCAAAAGTGCGGAAGCAAAGCACCACGGGCATTCTCCGGGTGAAGTGCCCGGATGGTGAAATTTTAACACCAAAATTACGTGAAGAAACAATCTTCACGATCAGATAAATATAAAAAAAATACTGGCGTGTAGTGCATGTCAATCGGATTTGCTATAATTGCTATAATAAAAAAATCCTTTTGTATGCATGAGCATATGAAAGGAGTGGTTTTATCGGAGAAGGAAGGGAGTAAAACAGAATGAAAAATTTAATACTCAGGAAAAGACATTTGTATATTGCAGTTGGCTGTATGTATATCAGTTTATTTCTGACAGGCTGCTCTGGGACAGAACTCCTGCAGGACAGTGTGACAGTAGAAGCCGGGGAATCCATGTCAGACGATCCGGGGGACTATGCATCCTTTACCAGCGATTCAGCAAAAGAATCTGCATTTGTAAAACTTGATGGCGTCCAGATAGATAAAGCAGGGACTTATCAGGCGGCGGTTGTGTCTGAGAATAAAGAATATCCGTTCACCGTAGAAGTTGTGGATACGACCGCGCCGGAAGGGACATTCCAGACATACTTTGCGACAGCTGGGGAAGAAAAACCTGTAACACCGGATATGTTCCTGGATGGGTGTACTGATTATTCCGATTTTTCTCTTGGTTTCCGGGAAAACGAGCTGATTAAGACAGAAGAAGAAGTACAGGAGCTGTTTAAAACGGCACTTCCTGGTCAGGAAAATGCAGACGAACTAACCTTGGAGCTGGATAAGATCCTTGGCCTGTCCTGGGATCAGGAAAACGACGCATGGACGGAACAGGAAGTTGACATGGACAGTCTGTCCCCGGAATTTGCACCGGATCAGAATGGGCTTTACCGTGTGGAGTTGGCCGCAGCGGATGAATATGGGAATGCATCCCTGATGAACTGCTATGTGCTTGCAGACCTGACCGCGCCGGTGATTTCCGGGGCGGAAGATACAACGGTTGTCCTTACTGCGGATACGGACTTTGAACATGCAAATATCTATGGCATTTCGGTCGAAGACAATTATCTGGGAGACATCACAGATCTTGTTGAAATAAAAGAAGATATTCTGGAAAGTTCAGACACGTACCTGAAAGCAAAGGTAGCCTATACCATCTCTGATCTTGGCGGGAATGTGACCACAGCAGACCGCGAAATGGAGTTCATGTCAGAAGAAAAAACGGTGGCTGTTGCAGCTGAGAAACCTACATTAGAAGTCGGATTTTATCAAAATATGGCACAAGCTGTACTGCCCCTTGTGAATCAGGCAAGAGCAGAAGCAGGAGTAGGGGAATTATCATGGAGTGCAGAACTAGAAGAAGCAGCAAAAATACGCGCTCAGGAATTGCCAATAAAGTATTCGCATGAAAGACCTGATGGAACTTACTTTTGGGCAATAAGTGAGTTGCCACAAGCAGAAAATATTGCAAGAGGATATATTTCGTCACAAAGTGTATTTAATGGTTGGATGTCGTCAACTCAAGGACATAGAGAACAAATATTGGATGGAGCTTGCACCCAGATAGGTATTGCATGTTATTTTGACGGAAATAGTTATTTTTGGGTACAGTTATTTGCATAATAAATGTCTTTTCCTGTCAGAAACGCTGATAGGATTGTAAAAACAGGTTGGATCTGGTAATATATTGGCCGGAGAAACAACCGTGTTACAGGGTGGTAAGCCTCCCCAAACCAAAGATAGAGGGGAGGTGGTGCATATGACGGTATACGAAGCTATCTCATTGATGATATCTTTTGGTACTCTGATTATTGCGCTGCTTGCCTACATAGATAGGAAGAACAAGCGGAAATAAATAAGCCTACCCTGTACTTAGCCGGTCGGGGTAGGCTTATTCTTACTCATTGAGGCTAACCACTCTGTGGGCGGTTGTTATCTCTATGCTTATTATACCATAGCTAAAGAGAAAATCAATAAAAAATGATCCTGTCAGCAGAAAACTAAATATGGCTGATAGGAAAAACGATTGCAGGAACCAGGGAAATTTTATATACTGATTCCGGAAAGAGAGCAATCGAACTGCTGAGTGGAGCCTCCCAAACTAGAGATAGAGGGGAGGTGGTGCATATGACGGTATACGAAGCTATCTCATTGATGATATCTTTTGGTACTCTGATTGTTGCACTGCTTGCCTACATAGATAGGAAAAACAAGCGAAAATAAATAAACCACTCACGCGTCCGCCCGACATAGTGAGTGGTTTATTTGAACCATATAACTGAGGCGAACCACTTGTAAGCGGTTGCTCTCTTTCTATGTTCAGTATATAGTATTTGATCAGAAAATGCAATGGAAATATAAAACTATCAGCCGTATGGACTGGTAGTTTTTTTGTACCCTGAAAACTAAATATGGCTGATAGGAAAAAGCGATTGCAGGCCCTGGGAGAATTTCGTATACTGTTTTCCGGAAAAGAGCAATCGTATAATAAGGTGGCTGGCCGTCATTCTATACATAGAATGGGGGTGGTGCTGATGAAACATTTTGATTTTAAGGATTTAATGTCCTTCGGAATGTTCCTGATCGCATTACTGACATTCGTATTTACGCTTATCAGATAATGTTTTGAGCATAGAAAAACCACCTTAAATACTTGGCAGTTGACAAGGTGGCTTTTCTAAATTGAAGTCATATGGTCAATCACCTTGTAGGCGGTTGCTTTTTTCTATATCCAGTATATAGCATCTGCCCAGGAAATGCAACGGAAAAACGATTGCAGGACCAGAAAGAACCGTGTATACAGAGTCAGGAAAGAGAGCAATCGTACTACAGGGTGGAGCCTTCTATTCTATATACATAGGATGGGGGTGATGCTTATGAAACATTTTGATTTTAAGGATTTAATGTCCTTCGGAATGTTCCTGATCGCATTACTAACATTCATTTTCATGTTTATGAAATAATGCGAAAAGCATAGAAAAACCACCCAACAAACTCTGCCAAGTGCTTGGGTGGCTTTCTATGCTAATTCAACACAATTAAAGGCACTGTCTTGTGGACGATGCTCTTTTTCTGTATTCAGTATATAGCATCTGCCCAGGAAATGCAACGGAAAAACGATTGCAGGAACCAGGGAAATTTTATATACTGATTCCGGAAAGAGAGCAATCGAACTGCTGAGTGGAGCCTCCCAAACTAGAGATAGAGGGGAGGTGGTGCATATGACGGTATACGAAGCTATCTCATTGATGATATCTTTTGGTACTCTGATTGTTGCACTGCTTGCCTACATAGATAGGAAAAACAAGCGAAAATAAATAAACCACTCAACTGTCTTGGCGGACTTGAGTGGTTTATTGTAACCCATTCAGAGGCCAACCACATGCAGATGGTTGTTCTCTTCCTATATTCAGTATATAGCACTTGCCCAGGAAATGCAATGAAAATTGGACTGTCAGCCAGATAAAAGCGCTGATAGTTTTATTGCGTGAAATACGAAAGATTGTTATAATAGACGCCAGTGCTACCATAACGGTAGGCGGTTAGCCTGACTTTTGAAAAAAAGGAGGGCTTGTAACCCTCCGATCAAAAGAAAGGAGGGACGATAGATGGTTACATATGATGGGCTTATACAATATACCCTTCTTATTGTTTCTATAATCGCTCTCGTTTACGAGATTACAAAAAAATAACCGCCCCCGCCAAGGTCCGGTTATTTTAACTTGAGTGCGGCTAACCGTCTATCGGTAGCACCTTCTAAAGATATTATAACAGTTTGATCGGAAAATGCAATGAAAATATGACTATCAGCAATTAACAAGCTGGTAGTTTTTTTATTGCCAAAAAGGAGATTGTTATGAAAAAGAAACAGATCATGAAGCGGATCGGGACGCTGCTGTTAAGCATTACCCTGGCCGCCGGGAATATCCCGGTAGGGACGCTGGCGGCGGAGATGCCTGATCCGGGAACATCCATAGAAGCAGAAACTTCTGCGGAAAATGAATCCATAGAAGATACAGAACCTTCCGCAGAAGAAGAACCTGTGGAGGAGCCAAGCTCTTCTGCAGAAGAAGGAATGGAAGCGGCTCCGGAAGTCCCTGCCGAAGAGGAAACCGGGAAAGAGCCGGAGATCCCTGCAGGAGAAGAGACAGAAGAAACTCCGGAGATTCCAGAAGAAGAGCCGGAGGAAGAAACCGGAGAGACCGCGGAAGTCCCTGTCGAAGAAGGAACGGGGGAAGTTCCGGAGAGCCCTGCGGAGGAAGAAACGGAAGACACCGGGGAAGCTTCTGCAGAAGAAACGCCGGAAGCCCCTGCTGAAGAGGGAAGCGGGGAAGAGACGGAGATCCCTGCAGAAGAAGAAACAGAGGAAGTCCAGGCAGAAGAAGAAACCGAAGAAACAGAGGAATCCGTGTCCGTCACTGCAAAAAATGATGACGGCGAACCACTGGAAGTAACGGTTGCAGAAATTGAAGACCAGGACAGCCTACTGGCCCAGGTTGATGAATCCCGGATATCCGGGGAACTGGCATGGTTTAAAGATATCTCCGTATCAGACCATGAAGGGGCGGTAACGGTAGAAATCCAGCTGGAAGAATCCGGATCTGAAGAGAAGGGAGTCCAGGTAGTGCATTTCCCGGATCAGGGAGAGCCGGAATATGTGTCAGCGGAATGGTCAGACGGAACCGTTTCTTTCACCCTTGACTCTTTCTCGCCGGTGGCGGTATACACCAGGGAAGACCTGGACGCTGATGATTTTGAAATGCAGCTTGCATGGTTCCAGGAAGAGTGCGAAGGAAATTTCCTTGTCCTGGCAGAAAAGGATGACGAGTGGTGGGACGGCCTCCTGCCAAATGAAAGGAAACTGGCCGAAGATCTGTCCCAGTTTATCTTATACGAAGAGGATTCCGCGCCTGACAATTATACCTTTGAAACACTGGATGAGGCTATCGCAAAACTGGAAAGCGGGATCGCACCCCAGGATTTCTTTGCCGGGACAAAATTTGAGGATTTGAGTCTTGACGATCTGTACCGGCTCCGGGATACCGGGTATGACCTTGACGACCTATTTTACTTTATGGAAGCCCAGTACAACCCAGACCAGTATGAAAGTGATTTATATGACCAGTACGAAGCCTGGAAAGCTGGGGAAACGGAACTTACAGAGGAAGAGAGCGGCAGACTGGAAGTCCTGCAGGAATTATCCGGATACATGGCAGATATCCCTCCGGCAATTACACCGTTTGCTTTTACTCCTTCTGATGGTGACGAATATGCAACCATGTCCGTCAGCCGCAGCGGGACGACGGCCAGCGGCGAGATGTGGGGCCGTGTCCATGGCGATATCTATATCCTGACTGTCGGCGGCGTAAAAGGCTTCTGCGGAACTTACGGATCCAGCGCCCGCAATGGCTATAAATATGGAAATCTGACCACAGACAGCGGACGAATTGGATGGGTAATAGATAACTATGCGAATCGCTCAGGTTATATTTATGCAGCTGCTCAAACGGCTATCTGGGGAATGCAGCGCGGGATCAGCGCCGTATCCTGCATGGTTGCGGCATCCTCCCTGTTTGAAGAATCCGGAGAAGCAATGGCGATTGCAAATAACATTGCCAAAATTTATGAGGAATCGGAAGGCCAGTCGGAGACGTATTACACATTGGAGGGACCTTCTGGAAGCCAAGACTTTATGACATGTAAGAAGCCAACCATGCAGATTTACGAGGGCGGCGGTGGCGAACCGGGTCCTGGCGGGGATGAAGAATATGAAACCGCTTCTGTGTCCGCTTCCGCAGAAGACACTGCAGAAGTAGAGGCGAAAGTGACCGTGACCAAGCACGACAGCATCACGGATGAAGTGTTACAGGGAGCCAAGATTGAGATCAACGGCAGCGATTACACCACAAATGAAGACGGCGACGTGACCCATACAGAGGAAGATTCCTATACGGCATCGGCTACCGGTCCAAGTTATACCTATGTGGTAGACTGGGGATCGCTGACGCCGGAGCAACAGGCAGACGCGGATGCCAACGGTTATTACCACAGCTATGATGCGGCTTATTCCGCTTCCTGGGGTGAAGCAAACCAACAGGTGCAGGACGAGCTGGACAGCTGGGTGGACAGCTGGAGCGTAGACTTCCATGCGGAAGAGACCGCACCGCCTTACGGTTACTGCAATAACAGCGATAATACCTATGACACTACGGGCGACGACGGGGATCATAAATATCATGATTTCTACAATAAGCCCTGGGAAGCCTGGCTGAAAGTGACAAAACATGATTCTGTGACCGGCCAGACAGATTTCTCCCTGGCAGACGCAGATTTCAGCGTCTATGAATATAACAAAGACACCGGGAATTATGAATTATACCGCTACGAAGACCGCCAGATCATGAAGGATAATGGGGATGGTACGTACACGGTTGGCCCGCTGTATTACAATCCCAGGAATGAAGGGAAATTCATGATCCTGGAAACCATGTCCCCATACGGCTACACCATTGACCAGACAACAAACCGGTTCTACTTTGAGATTACCGGGGAACAGCAGATCACTTATACGCAGGGGAACCAGTACAATACCACCGGCACTTTCCCGGCGACCGAAGAGAACCCGCATAATTTCAATGCGTATAATGAGCCGTGGAAAATCAAGGTAGATATTGACAAGGTAGATGAAAACACCGGGGAGCGCCTGTCCGGGGTAAAATTCGACATTCTGCGCTTTAACCGGGATACGAATGACTACGAAGTGACGACCTCCTATAATCCGGCGAATATTAAAGTGACAGAACAGCCGGACGGCACCTATTTAAGCGACTGGGTATACTGGAATTACCAGAACCAGGGCAAATTTTATCTGGTGGAGACAGAGGCCCGGAAGGGATATTTCGGAGACTGGAAGGACCGGCTGGTGGAACTGATCACCGGACATCCGGCAGGATGGCAGGACGACGACGCAGACGGGAAGAACGCCTATTATTTCGAGATCACCGGATCCCGGACGGAAGAAGGGGTAGTGGACGGCTATAATAACCAGACCACGCAGACCGCGACTTCCAATAATCAGGGAACCATCACGAATGAACGGACAAAAGGCCGCGTAACCGTTGTGAAGTATGATACGGAGTCTGAGAGCCAGATTATCCAGGGCGACACCACATTGGAGGGCGCGGTTTATGAGCTGCGTGCTGCGGAAGATATCATCCATGCAGACGGCCATACCGGCGTGATCTACCATAAGGGCGACCTGGTCATGACCGGAACAATCGGAAAGACCCCGGTTGTGGACGAGTACGGCTACATGCTGAACACGGACGGCCAGCGGTATATTACCTATGGCGGAGAAATCCAGTACCGGGATACTCCGGGTGAATTTTCCTTCTACAACATTGAGCTTGGGAAATACACCCTGAAAGAAGTCAAGGCCAGCGAGGGTTATATGCTGGATGAGACGACCTATTACCTGACTTTCACCTATGACGATGAGACGCAGCGAGTGATCCTGCGGGATGAAACCTCTGCAGATGACAATAATACGCTGACGGCAGACGATCAGGATACGGGAAATGAAACCATTTATACCGGAGATTATGTGCAGAAAAAAGCATTCTCCATTGTCAAAACTTCGGACAACCAGTTCCAGACAGAGCTCGTGCCAGTACCGGATGCAGGATTTACCGTATATCTGGTGTCTGATCTGCAGGGAGTGAAAGACGGCACCCTGACCCCGGCAAATGGAGAAAGCTGGTCCGGCCTGGATATCCAGCAGTTTTATGATTATGACTTTACCAAGGATCAGCCCGCAACCGTCTATAAACGGGATCTGGAAACCTGGACAGAGGGCGACCGCCTGTGGCTAGAAGCGGTAGACGGCGGGAATGCGAACGAATACCGGGTAAAAGAAATGTTTACCGACGAAAACGGCGCTCTTACATCCCCGGAGCTGCCCTATGGAACTTATGTGGTGGTAGAGACAACAACGCCGGAAAAACATGTGATGGCACGGCCTTTCTTCGTTGTGATCAGCGACGATGGAGGCGTTGTATATACCGACGCCACAAAGCAGGAGATCCAGACCAGCTTCACGGAAGAGACAGATATCCGCTACGGCGACCATAACAATGCAGAAATTTACAAAGACCCGGATGCCTATGACGCAGATGTGACGGAAGGCCGCGTGCCGCAGGCAACCAGGTATATATCCGATAACCAGACAGAATCCTATCTCCGCCTGGTAAAAGCAGATACGGATTTCCTGCCGCCGGATGGAACCGTGCTGGAACCGGAGAAACTGGTGGAGGGGACTGTACTGAAAGAAGGGGCGACGTACCGGATTAAAGTGGTCAGCATGACAGACCGGGAAATGGAAACCTTTACCAAGACAGGCTGGAAGCTGGATGATGAGGATTATATCTGGTATTACGAGCCGACATCCAGGGTGGAATATGGTACGGAAGAGCACCCGTTTGCGCCGACGCTTCTGCGCAACGCTGACGGAAAGATCGTGGACTGCTATATCACGCTGCCAGCAAAACTTCCGACCGGCGTATATGAGATTACAGAACTGACCGCGCCCTCCGGATATGTCCAGAACGGCCAGGAAGATATCTTGACAGATACCAGTACCGACCGAGAAAACTCCTATGAGGTGACGGATGCGCCAGAAGATCCGGTACAGTTCATTATTGATAATAACTCCGTTTATCCGGATGGACAGATGGGAGAGAACAAATATACTCTGGTTGACTCTTATGGGAACCTGATCTGCACTGTCTTCCAGGACAATAAAGAGCAGAAAGGCATCCTGGAGCTGATTAAGCACGGCGAGAAATTGTACGATGCTGACGATACGGGAACGGCCCTGAAAGAAAAAATTGACCCAGATGATTTCCGTTTTATCATGAATGAACCGGAATATGAGGCACAGGATTATGTGTTTGATTACCGGGACGCACCGATTGAAGGGGCAGTATTTGACATCTACGCTGCAGAAGACATCTACACCCAGGAGATCGATGACACGATGCTGGATGAATACGGCGTGGATGTCTCGGAATACCTGGTATGGGAAAAGGATGAAAAAGTAGCGACGATTACGACGGATAAAACTGGATATGCATATCTGTCCGGGTTGTATATCGGAAAATATTACATCCAGGAAGTAACTGCCGGTGACGGTTTTGTGCTGAACCCGGAAATCCAGGAATTTGAAATCACCCCGCAGGATCAGACCGTCAACTTTGAATGGGTGAGCAGCGACTATGAAAACCAGAGACAGAAAATATCCCTGGAAGTACATAAAAAAGACGTGGAAACCGAAGAACCTTTATCCGGAGCTATTTACGGCCTGTATAACAAGAATGATATTTACAGCTATATCAAAGATAACCCGGATAAGACAGTCCCGGATTACCGCCATGTGCAGACAGTATTTGATTATGTGATCGATGACGCCGGGCGGCTCCTGATCCCGGCAGACACGCTGATCGCAACGGCGGTCACAGATGAAAACGGCGTAGCGGTCTTTGATGAAGACCTGCCGTTAGGCGAATACTATGTTAAAGAGCTGGAAGCTCCCCTGGGTTATACTACCACCGATCTGCAGACTGACTTTGATATGACCTATGATGGAGAAAAAGGCGGGCAGACGACAGCTGTACAGGAATGGGAGACAATTTACCAGAACCAGAAAACAAAGAGGGTCATCACAAAATCCGACATCGTGTCCGGCGTATACATTGCCGGGGCAAAAATGGAAGTCCTGGAAATCGCGGTAGATGAGCATGGAAATCCTTTGAAGGAAAACGGAGAATATGTGACGACGGTGGTTGACACCTGGATCTCCAAAGCCGCCGGTGAGGACATGCATTATTTCTACGAAAAGGACGGATTCTACTTTGAGATTGATTCCCCGGAAGATCTGCCAGAAGGGGAAGAACTGATTACAAAGGAAGGGCATCTGATCGAGGGCTTGAAGGTAGGGCGCAGCTATATCCTGCGTGAGACGATGGCCCCGGAAAATTATGTGGGATACTGGGCATCCTCGGATGAAACAAAGGCGGAAAACCAGGTAGAGAACCTGATTACCGAAGAAGTCAGATTTACAGTGACCAATGACAATATTGTGGCAGAAAACAATATTGCAGATCAGCGGACGGTCGGCAACCTGGCGGTTACAAAAGAAGGAGAGTATTTTGTTGACGCGGAAAAGACCTGGACAGACCAGGTAAAAGACCTGTTCTACCATCTGATCACTTACCTGATGGGCCGTGTAGAGGAAGCGCAGTTTGAGGTATATGCGGCAGAAACGATTTATGATCCGGACGCGACCGGAAACATCAGCACCTATGTAAATTCCAATGGGGAAACGGTGACGCTAACCAAGGATGCGCTGATCGATACGATCACGACAGACCGGACCGGTATTGCCGAAATCCATAATCTGCCGCTGGGAAGTTACTACTTCAAAGAAGTGGCTGCAGGAGATAATTTCCTCCTGAACCCGGAAATCATCTATGCGGATCTTGATTATGTGGATCAGGATACGCCAGTTGTAGTGAATGACAGTACCCGATATGAAAACCAGAGGCAGCGTGTAGAGGTGGAAATCCTCAAAAAAGGCCAGTTGTCCAGCAGTGTGGAGGAAATCTTGCGTGACACTGAAAAAGACGGCCAGAAGGTCTCCTACGAGCTTATAGAGGGTACTGAGTGGGATGGAACATTCCGGAAAATAATTACATCCGCCGAAGGAGAGGCTGAAACGGCCACAGATGGCATCCAGGCAACCTTTGAACCAGTACAGGGAACCAGATATGGCCTGTATGCGGCAGAAGACATATATGCATATACCATCAATCCGGATCAATCCGTACAAAAAAATGACACGCCGACCTTTACCGCAGGAGAGCTGATCGAGCAGACAGAAACGGATGCATCCGGGAAAGCCGTCATCATGACAGATCTTCCGAACGGCAAATATTACGTTATGGAAACGGCTCCTGCAGAGGGATACCTTCACGATGACGAGACGGTAATTGAGATCGATGCATCTTATACCGGTCAGGATGGAGACCGTGTCCTGCACTTTGAAAAGACGTTTGTGAATGTTCCTACAGAAACAGAGGTAGAAAAACTGGACCAGGCATCGTCCGTGCAGATTGAAGGTTGTACCCTGCAGATCATAGAGGAATGGTCCGGGAACGTGGTAACCTCTTTCCAGAGTGGAAACGCTCCGGAGCTGATCCAGAAGCTGCAGCTTTCTAATGGTACAGATGAGAAAATATACATCCTGCGAGAGACGGCACCGGCACCTGGCTATGTGACTGCAGATGATATCTATTTCAAACTTATCCAAGCTGGAAGCGGATCCGAAGATCTTCAGGAAGAGACAGAAGTGTATATCCGGACGGCTGATGGAACGTGGGCATTGGCGGAAGACGGGAAAATCGCTATGAAGGATGATTACACAAAGGTGTACATTGACAAACAGGACGAAAAAACCTTTGAAAGTCTGAAAGGGGCGGAATTAGAACTCCGTGACCTGAATGGAAATGTCATCCGCCGGTGGATCTCTTCCGGGGAACCGGAATATTTTGAAAAACTGCCGGTAGGTACTTACCAACTTTACGAAGTGGCGCCGCCAAGCGAATATATGATGATTGAAGAACCTTTAACCATCGTTGTGGCCGACAGTGGGGAACAACAGACATTTGTGCTGTACAACGAACACAAGAGCATCACGATTGAAAAATCGACGATCAGCAAAACCCAGGTCGGGGATATCTATAAATATACGATTGATAAGGTAAAGAATGGGACGCTGGATCCACTGGATGATTTCACTTTTACAGACTATCTGCCCTGGCAGGTACGTCTTACTGAGCTGTGGACGGGGACCTATAACCAGGATCTTACTTATCGGGTAGAATACCAGATTTCCGGAAGCGATTCCTGGACTGTCTGGGCTGATAACTTGGATACCGGAACCAACCATCATCTGACAGTTCCGGAAGACCTGCAGGGCAAAGAAGGATATATCACCAAATTCCGGTTCTGTTTCGGCACCGTGGATGGGCTGTTCGGCCAGGTGGAAACACCGGAATATATGGTTCTTGTCACAGATCAGGCATCCGACAAAGAAGCAATTATCAACCATATTGAAGTGACAGCAACAAAGAATGGTGTGCCGTTGAAGGATGAGGATGATACTACAACAACGGTATACCGGAAAGATATTTCCGGCCATGAACCATCCGGAGGCGGGAATCCGAGTTATGAAGTGACTGGGAATGGAACAGATGAAAGTACGTTCCTGCAGATGCGCTGGCCGTGGGCAGTGAATGCACCCAAAACCGGGGATAGTGCGCCGATCCTGATTTGTACCGGAATAGCCGGGATTGCAGCGTTGGCAATCATCATTGGTATTTTCCTGTACCGCAGGAAAAGAAAGTAACTGATAACCTGTAATTTCCCCTGGCTGCATCTGCAGCCAGGGATACAAAAGAATGATACGGCATGGATAATAAGATAAAATATGCAATCGCTCTTTTGGTATTTTGTCCATTGGTATTTATGGTCCTGGCCTGTGCAGCTGCAGTTGGGAGTATATCCATCCTGGCCGGGGCAGCGCTGTCGACTGATTATGACATCCATGAAACTGAATTATACAAGCAAGTAGAAGAACTTACGGCAGAATACATGGAAGGGATTACAGAGAAAATCCATGATCAGGCAGAGCGGATCCGTGAAGAGCATATGGAGTATGTAGAACAAGATGATGGGACATATGAGTGGGAATGTACCGTTGAGGTGCATGAGACAACGTACCGGATCAATACAACTTGCTTTTACGCTTATACTTCCACTACAAACATGGATTTACTTAGCGGATCCGCGCAAAATTACTTACCGACCATGGAAGAAATAGCGAGCATTTATGACCGGATCACAAAGATCGTAGTGGATGAGTCTGACGATGGGGAAGATTATTATGTTTACAATAAAGTCGCTTCTTCCCGTGAAATGAAAAAGATTTTTTTCCCGGATGATGAAATTCAGCAATCGTTCTACCAATCGTCCTTTGACAATTTTTATGACATGATTGGCGATGATTTGGATTATGCAGACGGATTTCTGGACGAAGAGGAATTGGAAGAAATAGCGGCAAATAACATGGGCATTCCGTTATATCTCCAATATCAGGCTCCCTGGGGAAGCCAGGCATATGGGCATGGGACGATTGCTACATCCGGATGTGGTCCAACGTGCCTTGCCATGGTCATCAGTTACTTGACAGATTCATCCGTTTTGCCATCTGATGTCGTAAATTGGGCTGGCAATCGTTATTATGTTGCAGGAGCTGGATCGTCATGGGCGATTTATCCGGCTGCGGCGCAGCATTGGGGACTTCAGTGCACAAGAATTTCAAAAACGTCCGCAGCGGTGGCTGAAGAACTATCAGAGGGACACCCGGTAATTCTCAGCATGGGACCGGGAACCTTTACCAGAAGCGGACACTTTATTGTCCTTAGCGGCATTACAGAAGATGGCAGGGTATATGTCAATGACCCGAACGACAGTGATTCAAAGCAATTCTACAATAAAACATTTTCGCTGCCGGAGGTATTGTCCGAAAGTAAGGCTGCATGGGCGTTTCAATAAGGGGGTAAATATGTTTTTTTTGCCAGATCCGGAACGGGAATATGGAAAATTCTATTTGCAGCATATGGACGGATTCATAGAAATTTTTTATGAGGTCAGGAAATTTTTATTTGATGGAGATATATTTGCCCTGGCATTTTTAGACCGGGAAGAAGATCGATTCATATTCTGTAAGTTCCTGACACTAAAAGAGATTGAAGATATTGATTCAAAAGATCTTTTAATGATGTATGACTGTACAAATGAACCACTGACTGATTTGACTTTTGGGCGCGCAGTCCGGATTTTTTTCCGGGATACAGACGATTATCTTGGAGGCGACTCAAACCATCAAAAATTGACACATGCAATTTGTGAGTTTCTTTTAAGAATATAAAGGAGAAAAGGTAATGAATAAAGTAGAGCTTATAGGTAGACTGACAAAAAATCCGGAAATCCGGTATTCTAATGGCGATAATGCCGTAATGATTGCAAACTATACATTGGCGGTAGGCCGCAGGACGCCAAATTCAAATGGGGAATATGAAGCAGATTTTATCCGATGCGTATGCTTTGGTAAAATGGCTGAATTTGCAGATAAATATTTCCGGCAGGGGACTAAGATTGCAGTTTGTGGACGTATTCAGACCGGAAGTTATACAAACAGAGACCGTCAAAAGGTATACACCACAGTGGTAGTCATTGAAGAGCAGGAATTTGCAGAAAGCAGAAAAGATAGACAGGATGACCCAGCCGGGAAGGATGATGGATTTAAGAATATCCCTGATGGATTATTGGATGATGAAATGCCATTTAGATAAGGTGGTGAAATAGCATATGAAAAAGGGCATATTAATAGCAGCATTTTTCCTGATCGGAATCGTAGGATTGTTCCGGCAGATTACAGCCCCTAAGATAACATTTGATGATGTTTTTTCCACGAATGATGAAGAGGAAAAGACCATATCGGAACAGTCTCAGAAGCCCATAGAAGAGGTTGGACAAGGTGAGGTGGGGAATATGTCGGAAGAAGGTCTTCCGTATGACCAGAGAGGCCAGGAGCTGCCTTTGGAGGCGGCTGATGTTTTTTGTCAAGTACTTTTCCCTGAAAAAAGCGTCGGAATTCCCTTTTTTCAG
>ERZ1643249.717-NODE-717-length-35900-cov-18.490473_pt1 | contig 35900 bp, 25 predicted proteins | sample MGYA00579263_ERZ1643249 | MGnify/ENA primary metagenome ERZ1643249 (study PRJEB29033, sample SAMEA4952264) | chicken gut metagenome | biome: Broiler Chicken; feature: Gastrointestinal Tract; material: Caecum | place: Ireland | collected 2018 | study: Broiler...
GGGTGCCACAGGCGCAACGGGTGCTACCGGTACTGGCGCAACAGGCGTAACCGGCGCTACTGGCGTAACCGGCCCGGCTGGTCCCACTGGCCCCACAGGCCCCACAGGTGCAACGGGTGCTACCGGTACTGGAGTTACTGGTGCCACCGGTGCAACTGGCCCCACAGGCCCTACAGGACCTACGGGTGCCACAGGTGCTGGCGCAACTGGGGCGACCGGCGCTACTGGCGTAACCGGCCCGACTGGTCCCACTGGTCCTACAGGCCCTACGGGTGCCACAGGTACTGGAGTTACTGGTGCCACCGGAGCCACTGGTCCTACAGGGCCCACGGGCGCGACTGGCGCAACAGGTGCTACCGGTACTGGAGTTACTGGTGCCACCGGTGCAACTGGCCCCACAGGCCCTACAGGACCTACGGGTGCCACAGGTACTGGCGCAACGGGCGTAACCGGCGCTACTGGCCCCACAGGGCCCACAGGGCCCACAGGCGCAACGGGTCCTACGGGCGCCACAGGCGAGCTTGATACTCAGGCGCTGAGCGCTTATTCAACTCCTGCGGCGGTTGCGGCCAGCGGCGGCGCGCTTGAATTCGATATGAATAACGCAATTGTCGGAACGGCTCTTTCTCACACCGCGGGCTCGGATACAGTAACCATAAGTCAGCCCGGCACATACTTTGTGCAGTACAATGGTACGACTTATCCTGCAAATATAACTTCGTTCCCTGCAGTGAATACGATCAACTTCACTTTAAACGGGGTGACGCAGAGTGCTGGCGCGGCGCAGACGAGATTTGACTCGGCTGCGCAGGCGGAGGCCATATCGGCGGCGGCTGTGTTCAATATAACCACTACGCCGACAACATTGCAGGTAATATCCGGCGGCGGCGTGTATGGTTATTCTGATGCCACATTAAATGTGTTCAAAGTATAATTACGATCCGGCAGGTTGCGGTTTTTTGAATTGAGCGGCAACGGGTCATAACGGCGCGGCGCGAACGCAAGTTCGCGCCGCGCTTTAACTTTTCGTTTATCAGAACAAAGTTATTTAAATATTTGATAAAAAGCGGCGGCGCGAAAATATTTTGCGCCGCCGCTCTCAATGAGAGGTCATTTTATTGAATCCAAGCTTTAAACGGGAGGATTATCGTCGTCGATATCGCCGTCAGGATTTTTATTTTCTTTATTTTTGCGTCTGTTTGCACCGCTTACATACGCAAGATATGCCACGCCTATTATGACAAGCACAACTATCACAATTACAAGCACCACGGTGAGTATCACGTTCTCTTCGCTGTAATCTTCGGGCGGGGTCGGATCGGTAAATTTGCCGTCCTCACCGGAAAAGTCATATACGGTCAGAAACGCTGTTGCGATATAACCCGTTGTGACCGTGCCGTCGTCTGCAGTGTATGTCACGAGGCAGAAATCTGTCGGGAGAGCGTCGCCCGCCTGCGACTGGCCTTCCGCCGTGATCTGGCTTTCCACGCTCACCGTCGCACCGGCGTCGAGCGATAGAAGCTGCGTGGCTTCGCTCATGTACGGTCTGCTGTATATGCCGGCAGGGTAGTTGAGCAACGCATTTTCAAACGGCGGCGCCGAGGAGGTCAGATCTAATGCCGCGCTCAGCGCGTACGTTATATATGTGGTGTTGCCTATGGCTATAATGTCGGCGTTTCCCGTCGTGCACAGCAGCAGGGCATAGCAAGTCTGGTCCATTGCGTAGGTGGCGGGAGTGCCGTCGTCATGTTCTGCCGTCACGAAGTACTGTCCCGAGATGTCGGAAAGGTCTATCTCGGTGACATACTGTCCTTCTACGACTACCCTGTAACGCGCCGTTGTGTCCGACTTTAAAAGCTGGGCAGTATTGCCCACGGATATGGTGCTTTCCTGGTTAAGATCGATATAGCTGAAGGAGTATGTCGTCACGGAGAGCGCGCTTGCCGAGTTGCCCGTGATTATGCACAGCTCGCCGTCCTTTATGGCGTATACGCCGCCGTCGGTGACTTTAAGTTCCGAAAAGCTCCCCTCGGGCACATAGGTCTGCGGGTCCGTGGAGGAGATATCCACACAGGTGAGAGTGCCATCGGTGAGATACATTAGTATGTCGCCGTAAAACACCCTGTCTTCATTGAGTTCTACGGTTTCGTTGCTGTCTGTCACCTCTCCGTCAGAGTAGAGGTATACCCCGCCGAGTTCGTCCCTTAAAAGGTAGCCACCGTTTTCCGCTGAATAACTCATGCCGACTATATCTGACGAGTGGTCGTAGGCATACAGATTCTCTCCGTCGTTTATCATGATGCCGTCTTCGTAAACGTATACGGCATTCCCGTCCTCGTCGGTGTCGCGGCCGGAGGTGCCGCCTTGATAGATGTACAGGCGCGAGCCCTGCGAAAGGGCGAAAGAGTCTTCCCCCACGGCATAGTTGTCGAAACCGCCGACATCGAGCTTTGACACAAAGTCAGGATATACGGTGTCGCCGCTTGCGGCGTCTGCAAAGTATTCAGTTTGCGGGCCGACTGCGGCAGTGCAGGCAAGCGTCGCCGCCGCGGCTACGGCGCAGATCAAAAATGTTGTTAACCTTTTCACAGAAAAAATTATATCACACCCCTTGCCGATTGTAAAGATTTTTAAAATGACGAGTTCAATTTTTGTGCGTATACGCGCGCGAAAGATGTCGCACGGGCGCAGATTGTGTGCAGGCGGCGCGGGAATGTGCGGTTTGCACATTCCCGCGCCGCCGTTTTATCGTAAAATTTTGCCCGTTCGGCTTTGGCACAAAAATTTTCTTATAAAAAGTTAAAAAAATTTTTTAATTATGAAGATTTTGTCATATTTACCGTGTATAATCTAATTGTAAAGCGAACAAATGTTTGTATTATTGGTTTTAAAGGCAATCGGATGAAAGTTAAAGCAATATTAAAATTTTATTTTATGCCCGAGGAGGCAGAGACGCGGTTGAACAGGCTGATAACGAAGAAGGCCTTTTCGGTGAACGCCGCACGCAACGCGTTCGACTGCGCCGAGGAGGTGGCGGAACTCGTTTGCAAAAAAAGTCAGCTTTGTGCGCTGTGGGGTTTTTTGGACAGGGCGGCCGAGGTGTTTGGCGAGGGGGAGCTCGGCATATTAAAGCACTACGCTTTTTCGCCGCGCAGCGGCGGGGAAGAGGGGAGGGCGGAGCGCAGGCTGGCGGTTAAGTTCGCCCGCAGGATAAGGGGCGGGGCGGAGGAGCATGCCGAGGGACTGAAGGTGATGGAGGAGCTGTGCTTTCTGTGAGCCGCCGCCGGTATTTACTTGTTTCGTCTTTCAGGGAAGCCGCCGTGCCCTCGCGGAAAAGCGCGGGCACGGCGGCAGGGGAAATATATACGGTTTATCGTGGACCGGTAATAAAACGGCGTTCGCTGTATTAACGTAAACTGCCGTTCAGCTGCCGAAGGGGTCTTCGGGCCGCTTGCGGTGCGGTTTTCTGCTCGAAGCCGCGACGAGGCCGACGGCGAGTACGGCAATGACGCCTATCACCACGGCCGCGACTATCGCGCCGCTTCCCGAAGGTTCGTCCTCTTCCTGCTCTTCGGGAGGCTGGTCGTCGTCATCGGTGACTATCAGCGGATAGTCTTCGTTTGCTCCCATTATGTACCCGAACGATCCGTTGCACAGTACATAGGAATACCCTGTCGCTCCGCTGTAGTACGGGCCGTAGAAGGCGGCCGTCACCGTTATGTCGTCTATGGCAGGCAGGTTGCCCCCGGAGTCCTGCGAAAAGGTGACGGATACCGACTTGTGCAGATATACGGCGGGCGGGGTTTCGTCCAGAACTTCAAAGTCGGATTTCAGTACATAGCCGTATACCGCCCGGTAGATGCCGCTGTCTTCGGCGTATTTTGCGCGGTACCATTCGCCCTCTTCGTATATTATCTCCACGCAGTATGTATAAGGTACTGCAAATATGGCCGCAGACAGGTCGGCCGACGTGCAGAAATACGCCTCGCGCGAGGATGCGCGGGCATAGAGCACGCCGCTTTCGGCATCGGAACCGGACTGCGCGGCATAGGCGCTCAGAGGCGCATAAATTTGCGTAAATGCGAGCATGACGGCGGCAATCAGCGCCGCCGCCCACTTCAGAACCTTCATATATCAGCATTGTAAAGCGGGCAGCCGGCATGAAAAATATATATTTTTGTAATATAAAGTCTTTTGCAAAGGTAATTTCTGTATGGGCAGAGAAGAAATATTGAACAGCATAGCCGCGATAGATGCAGAGCTTGAGAGGCGCCGTGCGCAGAACAAGCTTTCGGGGTATAATTCGGGCAGGAAAAAGCATAAAAAACAGCTCGCGTTCCACAGATGCAAAAAGCGCAACAGGTGGGTGTTCGGAGGCAACCGCTCGGGGAAAACCGAGTGCGGCGCGGTGGAGACGCTGTGGCTGGCGCGCGGCATACATCCATACCGCAGAAACAGGAAGGATACTTTCGGCTGGGTAGTCTCTCTCTCGCAGCAGGTGCAGCGCGACGTGGCGCAGAGTAAAATTTTGTACTATCTGCCAAAGGGCTGGATATCCGACATCGTAATGCTCTCGGGCAGGAAAGACAGTCCGGCTTCAGGCGTAATCGACCAGATAAAGATAAAAAACGTATTCGGAGGCATATCGACGATAGGTTTCAAGAGCTGCGACCAGGGGCGAGAAAAGTTCCAGGGGACCTCTTTGGACTATGTGTGGTTCGACGAAGAGCCGCCGCGCGAAGTATATGAAGAGTGTCTTATGCGCGTGATGGACAGGCAGGGGGATATCTTCGGCACCATGACGCCGCTTAAGGGCCGCACCTTTATTTACGACGAGATATATCTGAACCGCCGCAAAAATCCCGAGATATGGTACGAGTTCATGAACTGGGCCGACAATCCCTTCCTCTCAAAGAAAGAAATAGCGCTTTTGGAGACGGCGCTCGGCGACAGCGCGCTCGACAGCCGCAAATACGGCAGGTTTTCCGAGGGATGCGGCCTCGTCTATCCTGAGTTCGACGAGAGCGTGCACGTCATAGAGCCGTTTTCCGTGCCGCGCGAGTGGCAGGAGATTATATCCATAGACCCCGGGCTGAATAACCCGCTTTCGGCACATTGGTACTGCGTAGACTGGGACGGCAACGTGTATGTGGCGGCCGAACACTACGCCGCCGGGCGCGACATAGACTTTCACGCGCAGGCCATTCTGGAGATCAGCAAAAAACTGGGCTGGAAGACCGATTCTTACGGCAGGGTGCAGGCGCTCATCGACAGCGCCGCAAGCCAGCGCACGCTCGCTTCCGTAAAGTCGGTCGCGGAGCTGTTTTATGAGAGGGGCATAGCTGTAAATACCAACGTAAACAAGGATGTTTTTGCGGGCATATCGCGCGTAAAAAGCTATCTTGCCCGCTCCAACGGCTGGCCGGATATTTATATATTCAAGAACTGCGAAAATATGATCGCTGAGTTCAAGGGCTACAGCTGGGGCGCGGGCGACAGCCCCGTAAAGCGCGACGATCACAGCATGGACGAGCTCAGGTACTTCATAATGACGCGTCCCCGACCGGCAGAACATGAGGAGCATGCCTCTCCCGTGGCGCGTGACAAGGAGAGGAGAATAAGGAGGTTGCACAAAAAAATTGAGCGATGAAGGCTTAAAAAAGGCGCTCATAAAGTGCGCCGTCGGCTTCGACACGAGCGAAGTGGTTGAAGAATATGCCGCCGACGGAGACGAGTTGAAGCTCGTAAAGCGCAAAGTGACCAGGCGCGACGTTCCGCCCGATATAAAGGCTGTTAAAATGCTGCTCGACGGCGAGGCAGGCGTAGCGGAGCTGAGCGACGAGGAACTTGAGGAGCGCAGACAAAAACTTATTGAAATGTTAAAGGAGGAAGGCATTGACCAGAAAGACTCAGACTGAAAGAGAGAGGGAGGCAAAGGTGCGCGCGCTCGTCGAGGATGTGCAGGCCGACTTTTCCGAGAGGCAGAAGGAACGCAAAAAGTTAGAGCGGGGCTGGGAGCTCAACATGAATTTTTTATGCGGCAATCAGTACTGCGGCATAAACGCGGCGGGTGAGATCGAAGAGGAGGAGAGGGAATACGGCTGGCAGCCAAAGCGAGTATTCAACAGGATAGCTCCCGCCGTCGAGCTCAGGTGTTCAAAACTTGCACGCATCCGTCCCGCGCTCGCGGTGCGCGCATTATCGGAAGATGAGGCCGATAAACGGTCGGCCGCGCTCTCGGCCGCAATACTTGCCGCGGCGGGGGAGAGCGCCGGACTGGATTCGGCGCTGTCGTCTGCCACAGTATGGTCGGAAACTTGCGGCACCGCTTTCTATAAGGTGGTATGGGACAACGGCGCCGGAAAGGTGCTCGGACAGACCGAAGCCGGCGAGAATATATGTGAGGGCGACGTGAAGGTCGTTCCACTCTCCCCGTTCGAGATCTATCCTTATTCGCTTTCGGAGGACAGCATAGAGGCCCAGCCCTCGATAATCCACGCGCGCGCCGTTCCCGTGCAGGAGATTTACGCCGCGTACGGCGTTAAGCTTGCAGGCAGGGATATCGACGAATTCTCCCTGTCGCCATATTCGGCGGCGCAATCATCGGGCGCAGTGCGCGCAACGCGCAGAGGGTATGAAGTTGTGATAGAGCGCTATACCCGTCCCGCGGCAGAGCTTCCCGAGGGCAGGCTTACCGCTATAGCCGGCGGCGTGCTGCTTTACGACGGGCCGCTGCCATATATGAACGGCGAGAACGGCGGCAGAGCGTATCCGTTCGTAAAGCAGACGAGCGTGCCGCTCGCGGGCAGTTTTTTCGGCGCGAGCGTGGTGGACAGAATGATACCCGTGCAGCGCGCCTACAATGCCGTGCGCAACAGAAAGCATGAATTTTTGAACAGGATATCAATGGGCACGGTGGCCGTGGAGGAGGGGTCCACCGATACCGACGACCTCATAGAGGACGGCCTGCGCCCCGGCAAGGTGATAGTGTACAGACAGGGTTCAAAGCCGCCCGAGCTCATATCGCTCGGCGCTCTCCCCGATTGCTTCAAGGAAGAGGAGGAGACGCTCTCCGACGAGTTTACGAAGATATCAGGAATGGGCGATCTCACGCAGAACGGGCAGTCGTTCTCATCGGTGACAAGCGCCACAGGACTGCAGCTTTTAGTGGAGCAGGACGAGGCAAGGCTGAACGTATGCTATGAATCTGTAAAGCAGGCTTTAAGGTGCATAGGCAGGCAGATGCTGCGCCTGTACAGGCAGTTTGCCGCGGAGGCGCGCCTTATCCGCACTCCTGCCGAGGGCGGCAAGATGAGGCTGACGCTGTTTAAAGGGGCGGACATACTCTCCGACGAGGTTATACTCGAATCGGACAGCGACGTCAATCTTACCCCCGCCGAGCGGCGCAACGTCGTGTATGAGATGATAGACAGGGGGCTCTTGTCCGACGATGAAGGCAGGATGAGCAGGCATATAAAGAATAAAGTGCTCTCGTTCATAGGCTACGGCGGTTTTGCCGACGGCAGGGACATTGCGCACATGCACGCCGCGCGCGCCGCCGCCGAGAACGAGGCCATGCGCACGGGTGAGGCGGATGTAAAGGATTACGACGACCACGCCGTGCATATAGAGGAACATACGGCGTTTCTGCTCTCTTCGGGGTGCGACAAATCTACAGAGGAGCGCGTTTGCGCTCATGTGAAAATACATAAAAACAAATGGAAGGAGGAACAGAATGGATAACCTTGAAAATGAACGCCGCGGTACGGCAAACGCTGCGGAGGCAGAAGGGGAAAAAGTTGCGGCAGACCTCGGCAAGTTCAAAGACGTAAAGGCCCTTTTGGATGCGTATAACAGCCTTGAGGCCGAATTCACCCGACGCAGTCAGCGCCTTAAAGAGCTGGAGTCGAACAAGGCGGATCCGCCCGCGGAAGCGGCAAGCGGTACGCCCTCGGCCCATACGCAGAATACCGCCTCGCTCTACGAGGCGGCGGCAGGCGATGAGGATGTGAAAAACGCCATAATCGCCGACTACCTGAGGACGGTGTCGTCATATAAGGGCGCGCCGATGGTGACGGGCGGTATCTCGCTCACGTCGCCGAAACAGCGGCCGGCAAGCATAAAGGAAGCCGGCAGGCTGGCAAATGAATTTTTAAAGAATAACTGAAGGAGGATACAGTTTGATAACACTTGCAAACGCCGATAAGGCGCTCAAAACTTACTATCTCGACGCGGTGGCTTCGCAGCTCGACGCGATATCTCCGTTTTATGCGGCCATAGATAAGCACAGCACCGAGGTCTACGGCAAGGAGGTAAAGGTTGCTGTTGTAAAGCCGGACAATACCCGCGTGGTCGCAGGTACCGAGGACGGCGATCTGCCTGCAGCGGGTTCCAACAGGTATGTGAATCTCACCTCCACGCTCAAAAATATATACGGCACGATAGAAATTTCCGATAAAGCGCTGCGCGCCTCGCAAAATTCCAGCGGCGCGTTCGTCGACCTTTTAAATGCGGAAATGGAGGGCCTGATATCCAGCGCGAAGGTCAATTTTTCCCGCATGCTCTACGGCGACGGAAACGGTTATGTGGGAACCATCACCAAGACGAGCGGATCTACGCTCACGGTAGAGCCAATTGGCAGAGTGTACGAGGGGATGAGCGTAGATATAAGGTCCGGTTCGGGTATCCTTGAGGACGGCGAAGACCTTACGGTCGCTTCGGTCGATTATGCCAACGGCACCATAACGCTCTCTTCCACGCCTGACGACACTCTCACGGGCTCGTCCGTCTACGTCCACGGCGCCTACGGCAACGAAATAACAGGTTTCAGGGCGATATTCGGCACGGGCGACATATACGGTCTTACCCGCTCTTCCGAGAGCCTTTTGAATCCCGTGGAGTTTACTCTCGCCACGCTCAGCGAGTCCGGCATAATGGAGAACATCAACTATATGGAGGCCTTCTGCAATAACCGTCCCAATATGATCCTGTGCTCCTACAAAACGAAGTCGGCGATCGGCGCGCTTCTTACGGGCGCAAAGATGCAGCTCGATACCGCCGTTTTAAACGGCGGTTACAGCGCAATACTCTTTGACGGGATACCCGTTGTTGCGGACAGGTACTGTCCTGACGACAGCATCTATCTCATAAACACCGACGATTTCGTGCTTGCGCAACTGTGCGACTGGGCATGGCTGGAGGATGAGGACGGCAAGATCCTGAAGCAGGTGCCCGGTAAGGCCGCTTACAGCGCTACGCTCGTGAAGTATGCCGAACTCATCTGCAAGAGGCCGTGCGCCCAGGGTGTTATAACCGGATTTTAATGGCGGCGTGCCCGCCTGATTTTGGCGGAGCACGGTATGGCGGCATGAGTATATCTTGCAGATATATGCATGCTGCATGGCGGGGCGCCGCGCAGGCGGCGCCCCGGAGTTTTCAGGAGGTAATTTATGCTTGTATCAGACGTAATAAAAACGGCGCTTGCCTTTTTGGACAGGCAGGACGCCGCCGACATGATAACGTCGGACACATACTCGTCCGATGCGGAGGTGTCCCGTTTGGTTACGGCGCTTTTACATTGTTTCAATGCCGTGGAGGATGAACTTGCCCGCGGGTTTTTCCCGCTTTCAAAGGAAGAGGAACTCACGTCGGCAAACGGAAAAATATACTATACATCCTTTTCAAAGACGCCGTATAAAATACTTTCCGTCACTTGCGCGGGCAGGGCCGCGAGCTACAAAATTTATCCCGAATATATTGAGCTGGACAGCGGCAAATACACGGTCGCCTATCTGTTTGCTCCCGAAAAAAAATCGCTTTCAAATGAGAGCGATTTCCCCGGCTATCCGATAGGCGAACGCATGCTCGCGTACGGCATCGCTGCGGAATATTGCCTGATATCGGGAGATATAGAGGCCTCGGAGAGCTGGGAGAGCCGCTACCGCGCCGAGATAGAGCGGTTCCGTCCTCGCGAAAGGACGAAGGGCATAAAGGCGAGGTATTGGGTATGAGATTTGTCCCGCGGGCAACTGTTTTTTCAGGAAGGAATATAAAAGACAAATATCTTTTATCCGAAGGGAGGTTGTTCGGGTTAAAACCGTGCGGGGACGGGCTTGTCCCCGCATTCGGCATATCCCTGCTCACAATGAACAATATCCCGTCGTCAGTGCAGGCGGTGTACCTTACTTCGGCCGGTAATCTGTATGTGTACAGCGGCGGTTCGGTATATCGTTCTACTGGCGCATACGGCAATTTTTATCTGTATGGCAGCGGCTTTTCAAACCGTCCTTTTTTTGCCGAATGTCATGAAGATGGCGAGTATTTTACTATAATATGCGACGGAGTCAAGTCTGTAATTGCAAAAGTAAATTCCGCCGGCACGGACGATTGTCCGCCTGTAAGTTATGGGGTCGTGCACTATAACCGTATGTTCGGCATCGATTCTTCCGACGCGCGCGTAATGCGTTGGTCAGCACCCGGCGACGTGCACGACTGGTCGGAGAGCATCAACGGCGCGGGGCACGTCCGTCTCGACTCTGCAAGGGGAGACATTATAAAGCTCATGGCATATGATAACAAACTCATCGCCGTGAGAGAATACGGTTTTACCGTACTGCGCGCCTTCGGCGAAGCCGAGTCGTTCCGCGCAGACGTCACCGATACTTCTACCGACGAAATAGTCGGCGATACCGTGGCGTTCTGTTCCGGCAGACTGTACTTTTTTACGGCCACGGGGCTGTATTCTTACGACGGAGACGTGGAAAAGTGTGCGGTAAAGGGGCTTGAAGGCTTTACTGACGCGGTATGCGCTGCGGCGTGCGGCGGGTATTACTATGTCGGCGGCAAGTTGGACGGCGAGGACGCTATCGCGTGCATAGACGTAAAAGAGGGCGAAGTCTGCTTCATAAAGGCAAAGGCGACAGTGATGTGCGGCGGAGCGAGAGTGTTTTTCTATGGCGACGGGCTGTATGAAATTACGCCGGCGGAAAATTCCGTCGGCGAATGGGAGAGCGGTCCGTTAGATTTCGGGACTCCGCAGAATAAGTATCTGAAGAGCGTTTCGGTCTATGGCGCCGACACGCTCACCGTTTCGAGCGGAGAACGGATGCGCACATATGCAGACGTAAACGGGGAGGTAAATGTGGATATGCCGGGCAGGGAGTTCAGGTTTTCCGCCTCATGTTCGGAAAAGCTTCGCATGTTGTGTGCGCGCTATGTGATAAGGGGGTAACATGACTTTCGATATAATCGATCTCACAGAGGAAGACATACTGGCGCTTTCAACGGTACAGATGCGCCTTCTGCGTACCGCGCAGAAAGAAAAGAACGAACTCATATACCAGCTCGCGCGCGATAAGCAGACGTTTTATAATATGGTCGTATCCGACGGCATGCTCAATTCCAATCTGTATGAGGATAAGTGCGATGAGCTCGACGAGGAGTACGAGCGTCAGCTTGCCATACTGAAGGACGACCTGATATATAACATGTCGCTCAATGTGCCTACCGCCGACGATGATGATCCCGGCGGCGGTTCGGGCGACGGCGATGACCCCGTCGCAGGTTACATAGTTGACTATTCGCTCTCCTATCTCGACCGCTACCAGATAGTGCGCAACTACTACATGTCTATTTCAGATCCTGCCGAGCGCCTTGCAAACTATACTGCAGATACCATTGCCCAGGCCTATCTGGGGCAGTATTACAATACGCTGTACAATGTCCTCTCACAATATATATAAGAGGGTTCACGAAAATTCCCGTCTTGCGCGCCAGGAATTTTCCGTGATTTTGAGGGGCTCTGCCCCCCTGGCGGCGCTGCTATTGCCCTCACACTTATATGCGCCGCCATTCACCCTGCTGAGGCGCAGGTATGCGCAAATTGGGTCTTTCTGCGCAAGGAAACCTTGCTTGAAACGTTATTATTTCTAAATAATAATTGTCATCCTGAGCGCAGTCGCGCGAGGAGCTTTAGTTCCGGCACTCTGCCGAAGGTTCCCTTTGGGAAACGGCAGTATAATCTCGCGCGTAGCGCGGCAAATGGGTGCACGCCATAGTCTGCGTTGCCGCAGAACAACTTGTCGCACACAGCAGGGGGCGGCGGAGAAATGTTTTCTCCGCCGCCCTTTTTACTTTACTTTTGCCGCCTTTTATTATATAATTTGCCCATGAAGATTGCGGATAAGTGGAAAGATTATCAGGTTTTGGCAACAGGCGACGGCATGAAGCTCGAGCGCTGGGGAAACGTCGTTCTGCTTAGGCCCGATCCGCAGGTGATATGGCGCGCCTCGCGCGATCTGTATGCCTGCAAAGACCTGAACGCCGTATATCACCGCAGCGGAAAGGGCGGCGGAGGCTGGGAATATCTGAAGCCTGTGCCCGAAGAGTGGAATATCTCCTACCGCGACCTTAAATTTGTTGTAAAGCCCATGGGCTTCAAGCATACGGGGCTGTTCCCCGAACAGGCTGCAAACTGGGACGTTATGCGTTCTCTCATAGAGGGGCGCAGAAAAGCCGATCCCGAACGGCAGATAAGGGTGTTGAATCTCTTTGCCTACACCGGCGGGGCTTCTGTCGCGTGTGCAAAGAGCGGGGCCTTCGTGACCCACGTCGACGCGGCAAAGGGCATGGTAGAGCGCGCCGGGCGCAACGCCCGCCTCTCGGGCATAGAAAGCGGCATACGCTACATAGTGGACGACTGCTTTAAGTTCGTAAAAAAGGAGATACGACGTGGCAACAGGTACGACGCCATAATAATGGATCCGCCCAGCTACGGCAGGGGTCCTGGCGGAGAAATGTGGAAGATCGAGGATGATATATTCGACTTCGTATCCACCTGCGCGCAAGTGCTCGCAGACGACCCTCTCTTCGTTCTCATAAACAGCTACACAACGGGCCTCCAGCCAACTGTCATACAGAACATCCTGCACCTTTCGTTAAAGGACCGCGGCGCGCAGACCGAGGCATACGAACTGGGCCTGCCCACGGGAGAGGAGGGGGTAGTGCTGCCCTGCGGCTGCTCCGGCATCGCAACATTTTAAGCGGTTCACAAATTTTTTGTGCGGGCGGCGCCCGAAAAATTTCGTGATTTTGAGGAACTATGTTCCTCTTGCCGCGATTTTTAAGGGCCCTCGATAATATAATCGCGGCAATTCACCTCCAGTGAGCCTGCTGACCGCAGCAAATTGTGGCCTGCTGCGGTGGGAAACCCGCCTTGCGACATAATTAGCTCTAAAATAGAAACTGTCATTTCGCGCGAGGAGGCGCAGCCGACGACACTTTGCGGAGGCTCCCGAAGGGAAACCGCAAACCGAAGCCGCAGCGAACGCGCGTAGAAATCTCTCCCGAAAAAAATTTCAAGGATATATATGAACACCGAAGACCTTATTGTTTTATATGAAGACAATCACATAATTGTCGTTCTGAAGCCTCAGAACGTCGCCTGCTGCCCGGATTCCAGCGGTGACGACAACCTCTTCGACTGTGTAGCCCGTTACCTGAAGGAAAAATATAACAAGCCGGGCAACGCTTTTGTCGGCCTCGTGCACAGGTTGGACAGGCCCACGGGAGGCGTTATGGTTTATGCCAAAACGTCCAAGGCGGCGGCGCGTCTTTCCGAGCAGATGAAGAGCGGAGGCTTTGAAAAGAAGTATCTTGCCGTGCTGTGCGGCAGCCCCGCAAAAAAGAGCGGCACGCTCGAAAATTATCTGCGCAAGAACTCTATAAATAATATGGTATATGTGTGCACGCAGACGGAGGAGGGCGCAAAGTTCGCTTCGCTCGACTATAAGATCCTGGATGAAGCCGAGGGGCTCAGCCTTGCCGATATAAAACTGCACACGGGCAGAACGCACCAGATAAGAGTGCAGACGGCCGCCATAAACGCGCCCGTCTACGGCGATATGCGTTACGGCGGCGAAAACGCCGTAAAGGGCAAGCTGGCGCTGTGGGCATACTCGCTCTCCTTCCCTCATCCCGTCACGGGCGAGCGTCTGAAGTTCATCGCCGAGCCGCCGCTTGCCGAGAGACCGTGGAAATACTTTCATATCGACGTAGCCGCGGCTGAATAGCTTTTATGCGGCTGAAGGTATAAAATTTTGGTGTATTTATGTGAAAAATTGAAAAGTATTTGTCAGGCGCAAATAAAAGCGTTTGACAAATACTTTTTTTAATAGTAAACTTAACGGGTAATGTGTCGGCGTATGCTCTTTTACATTGCCGCCGCAAAATTTTCCGCTGCAATGACCTTTGCGTTATGTGCGGCGGGCGTAAACAAAGTATCCACAACCCATTCATTTCCGGAGCGGTTTATGACAAAGAAAAGAAGATTATCAATAACATCACTTGCGTTCGTCTCGGTGGCTTCGCTCGTCTCGGCGGCTGCCATTCTCGGCGGTACGGTATCGGCCAGCGCCGACAGGGACGTATCCCTTACGGGCGGCAACTATTTTTACACCTACAACGACGCTGAAATTTCCGAACAGCAGGAGGGTGACTCCTATTATACCTCGTTCGTGTTTGCCGACGGTGACAGCAGGATAACTTACAGAAAGAATCTTGCGTATCATTGGTTCGGTTCGGTGAAGGATGACGAGGGCAATCCCACAGACGAGGGCGCAGAGGGTTATCTCTCGACCGAAATCGGCTTCGATGAGCTCACTTTTGAAACGTTTACGATAGAGTTCCAGTCGCAGCAATATACGCAGACGGAGGACGGCGTGACAAAAAACTATGTGACGTTCATTGCCGACGGCGGCGACGTCTATGTGAAGATAGGCGAGCCTCTTGCGGAAGACGCCACCGAGCGCGCCGATGAGATAGAGACTATCGTATCCGAGAGCGTGGCTCTCTCTCCCGACAGACTTACGATAAGCTTCTCCGATTACGCCTCCGGCGTATATCAGGTTTCGGTGACCGACGGCTCCGCTACGGCAGAGGGTGAATTTGCCAACGTGGGAGGAAGTTACGCAAACTATGTGTCCTCCAACAGCGAAACTTCGGTAATACCCCTCACTTACAGCGCGCAGTTTGCCGACGGCGCAAGCGCCCCCGCGACGATGGTGCTCTATTCGTTCAACGGGCAGAGCTTTGAGCTCTTCGGCGATGAGGGGGAAAGGCTGATAAACGACGATACCCCTCCCGTGATCTGCCTTACAGAGAGCGTTACGACCGTTGAATACGGCCGCTCGATCAGCGCTAATTATGCGGTCATAGATATGCTCGCAACGTCGCCCAGGGCAACTCTCAACTATTATGTGCTCACCAACGAACAGCTTGAGGCGGGCGATCTTAATGCCACAGGCGACGAAAGCAACTTTGTTTCAGTCTCCAGCGGCTCGGCTTCTCCCGTGATCCGCGGCAACGATTCCTATGTCCCCGATGCTGAAGAGGACGAAAATTTTAAAACCGAATGTCTTGTAAAATTCTACTACAGCGTTCAGGACAGCACCGCGTCGGGCGGAAATACCGATAACGTATTCATAGACTGGTACGTTCCCGCAGAATATAAATATACTGTAACGGCGGGCGACGGCGAAGAGTACGACTTCATCAGGGCAACCGACGACGGCGAAGGCGCAACCTATGTAACTCCCGCCTCGGGCGAAAGTTATCAGCAGCTTGTCGACGAAGCTCTGGCCGGTCAGGAAGCTTCTGCCGGCACCGACAAGTATTTCTATCTTCCCAGCTTCGAGAATTTCATTTCCGACAACGTAACGCTGTATAACGACCTCGAGTTCTCTATATATTATATAAGCAGCCAGTCCGGTTCGGCCACGTCGCTTGCCAGCAACGAGCTCTCTATCGAGCTTTCGGCCGACGGCCTGTACCGCTTTGCGATATATGCAACCGATTCTGCAGGCAACGATATGTATTATATCGATGAGGAAGGCGAGAAGGTGACGTTTACCGGCTCTGATCTCGAAGCTCTGCTGGAGGATCCCGCAAACAGCGACCTTGTGGATTACGTTCCCGTATACCAGTTTACGGTAAACTACGGCGGCCTCACCGTTACCGACCCCGAGGGCCAGGAGATAGGTTATGTAGGTACGGAATATTCCGCAGGCGATTTTGAAATTTCAGGTCTTTCCTCCAACTATACCACGTCGTATACTCTCTATATCTTCGACAGGCTTGCCTATACGCGCGATAACGGCCCTATTTCCTATGCGCAGTTTATCGGCATGGTGAGCGAACTGTTCAACGATCCTGAGACAAGGGCGGCATATTTCCAGACGATAACGCCGGCCGACGAGGTTGAAAATACCGATCCCGATTACGAACTCTATACCGATTATGCATGGGATCCGGATAACCTTTCGTTTGTTCCCCAGGAAGATAACTCATTCTATGTGATAAGAATGTCTGCCAAAGACAATATCTATAATACCGGCGAGATCGAGAGCTTTATGGCGATAAGCGTTTCCGCTGCGGCCGATCATATTGCCGGCGAGGATGACTGGCTGGAGAACAACCTCGTTTCCATAATCCTGCTTTGCGTGGCGGGCGTTGCGCTCATAGGTATAGTTCTTCTCATCGTCATCAAACCTAAAGAAAAGGGCGATATAGACGTCATCGACGAGAAGGCTTCAAAGCGTTCCGCAAAGAAGTTAAAGGCAAATAAGTAATAAGTAAATAAAGGTTTCTTATTTAAAGAAACGGCCGCGGCGCGGGGATAAAATTCCCCGCGCCGCGGCTTTTATATTCCGCCGCAGGCGCGCAATATTTTGCAAGCGGCAAAAATATTGTTATACTTCTTGCAATCGACCACAAAATGTGGTATAATTTAACAGATAATACTAATTGCTATGCACAGCGCAAAAGTTTACGGAGATTGCAGATAATGGCGGAAAAAAAGGTACATTCATACGACGCTGACGATTTAAAAATACTCGAGGGGCTCGAGGCCGTGCGCGTGCGTCCGGGCATGTATATCGGCTCGACGGGCGCGAGGGGGCTGCACCACATTCTTTGGGAGATAGTCGATAACTCCATCGACGAGGCGGCGAACGGCTACGCAGACGAGATAACGGTAAAGCTGTGGAAGGACGGCTCGGCCTCCGTGCGCGACAACGGGCGCGGCATGCCCACCGACATCAACAAAAAGGCGGGCATCTCGGGCGTGGAACTCATATTTACCAAGCTGCACGCCGGCGGCAAGTTTGACGAGGGCAACTATGCTTTCTCGGGCGGTCTGCACGGCGTGGGTGCCTCCGTCACCAACGCGCTCTCGCGCTGGCTGGAGGTGGAGGTGTGCCGCGGCAAGGTGTTTTCCATGCGCTTCACCTCCTCATATGACGAAAAGAACAAAAAGTGGCTGTGCGGCGTGCCCGGCGGCCCCTTAAAGGAGGTGGGCGAACAGCCCAAGTCGCACGGCACTTTCGTGCGCTTCATGCCCGACGACAGGGTGTTTGAAACGGTGGAGTGGAATTACGACACCATAGCAAAGCGCCTTAAAGAGCTTGCCTTTTTAAACAAGGGAGTAAAGATAAATTTAGAGGATGAGCGCGTTTTGTACCGCACTGCCGAGGGCGAAGACGGCGAGGAAATAAAAGAGGAGCTCCCCGCGCGCGAGCCCGTCAGTTTCAAATACGACGGCGGCCTCGTCGACTTCGTGAATTATTTGAATGCAGATAAATCTACGGCCTATTCAAACCCGCTCTGCTATTCCGCGGTGAAGGATATCACCGTAAAGGGCTTCCCCACGGGCAAGATAAAGGTGGAATTTGCCATCGCCCACACCAAGGAGGATACGGAGAGCCTGTTTTCATTCGTAAACAACATCGCCACCGTCGAGGGCGGCTATCACGAGACGGGTTTTCGCAACGGCCTTTTGAAGGCGGTGAACGAATACGCCCGCGCAAACGGCGTTTTAAAGGCCAAGGACGCGCCATTCATCGTCGACGACATAAAGGAGGGCCTCACCGCCGTGCTCACCGTTCAGATGAACAACGTCGAGTTTGAGGGCCAGACCAAGACCAAGCTCGGCAACCCCGAGGTGAAGCCCGTCGTCGAACAGGTAGTGGTGGAAGGACTCAAAAAACTCATGGATACCCGCGGCAACAGGGCCACTTTCGACGAGATAGCGAAGAAGGCCAAGTTCGCCGCCGACGACAGGATAAAGCACCGTCACGAGCGCGACGTCGCCAAGGCGGCGTCGGAGAACGACGGACTCAACCTTGTCGGAAAGCTCGCTTCATGCTCGGGCAGGGATCCTGACAAAAACGAGCTGTTCATAGTAGAGGGCGACTCTGCGGGCGGCACGGCCAAGCAGGCGCGCATACGCCAGTTCCAGTCGATACTGCCCCTTCGCGGCAAGCCCTTGAACGTGCAGAAGAAGTCCGCCCTTCAGGCGCTGCAGAACGAAGAGTTAAAGACGCTCATCTCGGCGATAGGCGCGGGCTTCGGAAAGAGTTTCGACGTCGAAAAGACGAGGTACAAAAAGGTCATCATCCTCTCGGACGCCGACCAGGACGGCATGCACATCCGCTGCATACTCTTAACGTTCTTCTTCAAATACATGTGCGACCTCATTAAGGCGGGGTATGTTTATATCGGCATGCCTCCCTTGTATAAAGTTTATAAAAAAGACATAGTAGAGTACGCCTACGATGACAAGGAGCTCGACGAAAAGATAAAAAAAGTGGGCAAGGGCTATCAGATACAGCGCTACAAGGGCCTGGGCGAGATGTCGGCCGAGCAGCTGTGGGAGACGACTATGGATCCCGCCACCCGCAACCTCATTCAGGTGACTATAGAGGATATCGCCGAAGCCGGCAGGGTGATAGACATGCTCATGGGCGACAAGGTAGAGGGAAGAAAGGAATTTTTGAATGCGAACGCCAACTTCAACAAGGTTGACGGGTTTATCGAAAAGGTGCACTTCAAGGAAGAGGGCAAGAGCACCGAGGGCGACTATTACGATTAAAGGGCAGGCAACATGGCAAAGAAAAAAGACGGAAATTTTCAGACATCCATTCCGCAGGGCAACGTATTTTTAACTCCTATAGAGGACGTAATGCCTCAGTCTATGCTGCCGTACGCCGAGTTCGTCATACTCGACAGGGCTCTCCCCCGCGTGGAGGACGGTTTAAAGCCCGTGCAGAGGCGCATACTCTACACCATGCTCGAGATGGGACTCACGCCCGATAAGCCGCATAAAAAGTCTGCGCGCATAGTCGGCGACTGCATGGGCAAATATCACCCCCACGGAGACAGCTCTGTGTACGACGCCATGGTGCGCATGGCGCAAGATTTCAACATGCGCATGACTTTGGTAAACGGTCACGGCAACTTCGGCTCCGTCGACGGCGATCCCGCCGCAGCGATGCGCTATACCGAGGCAAGATTAGAGCCGCTCGCGCTCGAACTTTTAAAAGATCTCGACAAGGAGACGGTTCCCTTTTCCTTCAACTTTGACGATAGCCTTTTGGAGCCCGACATTCTCCCGGGCAGGTTCCCCAATCTCCTTGTAAACGGCGCCAACGGCATAGCCGTCGGCCTGGCCACGAATATTCCCACCCACAACTTGGGCGAGGTTATCGACGGCGTGTGCGCCTATATCGATAATCCCCGCTTAACGCTCAAGGAGATGATGAAGATAATTCCCGGCCCCGATTTTTCCACGGGCGGGTACATCATCGCAAACGAACTCGAGCAGGCGTATGAGACGGGCAAGGGCAAGATAACTCTGCGCGCCAAATACCATGTTGAAACGGGTCAGGGCGGCAAAAAGCTTATAGTCATAACCGAGCTTCCCTATCAGACCAATAAAGCAGAGCTCCTCCGCAAGATAATGCTCTTGAAGGAGGACAAGAAGGAGCTTCTCTCGGGCATCACCGAGATAGTCGACGAGTCCGACCGCACTGGCATGCGCGCGGTCATCGCCTGCAAAAAGGAGGCCGAAGTCGATTCCATTCTGCCCGTCCTCTTCAAATATACCGATCTTGAGTGCACATTCGGCATAAACATGGTGGCGATAGCGGGCGGCAGGCCGCAGCAGCTCGGGCTTCTGGATATAATAAGGTATTACGTAAACTATCAGCGCCTCGTCGTTCTGCGCAGGGCCAAGTACGAACTTAAAGAGGCGCTTGCGCGCAAGCACATAGTCGAGGGCCTGATTATCGGCGTGCACAACATCGACGAGGTAGTAAAGATAATCAAGAACGCCGAAAACACCGCCGACGCGCGCAAAAAACTCATGGAGCGCTTCGCCCTCTCCGAGCGCCAGGCCCAGGCCATACTCGATCTGCGCCTCGCGCGCCTTGCCAAGCTCGAGGTCAAAAAGCTCGAGGAGGAGCTCGCCGAACTCGAAAAGAAGATCGCTTATCTGCAGAAGGTCATCGGCGACAAAAAGATGCAGATGGACATAGTAAAGAGCGAGATAAGGGAGATAAAAAAGAAGTACCCCTGCCCGCGCAGGTCGGAGATCAAGGGCGCCACGGGCGATATATATGTGCGGCGCGAGGACGTAAAGCGCGCCGTCACGGAGTGGGCCGTCTCAGTAACTGCCGACGGAAGGGTCAAATTCACCGAAAAGGGCGAATTTATCTCCAGATTTAAAAAGCCGCTCACAAGCTCAAAGCTCTCCGGGCTCCATACGCAGATAATCTTCACCGGCTCTGATGCGCAGCTCATATGCTTTACCAACGCCGGCAACTGCGTTTATATCAACCTCGACGACGCCGATCCTGCCGCCTACAAGGACGAGGGACTCACCCTGCACGAGATCTGTGAGGAGGCGGCGGAGTATGAACGCGCCGTCAAGCTGTTCACGCGCGAAGAGGAGCGCGGCGACGTGCTTTTCTTCACTAAGTACGGCATGGTAAAGCGCACCGCGTGGTCGGAATACAGCTTAAAAAAGAGCTATTACCAGGCCATGACTTTAAAAGAGGGCGACGAGGTGATAAACGTCGAAACGCTCGACGCCGACGAGTTCTCAACCATGTTCTTCGTCAACTCCGCTGGCTTCGGTCTCAACGCCGATAAGGACAATCTCCCCGTGCAGGGGCGCGTTGCGGGCGGCGTGCGCGGCATAGCCTTAAAGGAAGGGGAGGAGTGCATCTTTGCCTCGCAGATAACTGCCGAGGGTGAGATAGTAGTGGTAACTGCCGCCAACTTCTTCAAGCGCGTGATAGTTTCCACCATAACCCCCATAGGCCGCGCCTGCAAGGGCGTGACCATAGCCGACGTAAAGGACTGCGGCAGGCTGCTTTTTGCCGACTACGTGACAATTCCATATACCCTCGCCATAATCAATAAAGACGGCTCCGTGGCCGAGATAAACACCGAGGAGATCTCGATAGAGAACAGGGTGACCAAGGGCAAAAAATTAAAACGTACCCCGCCGATAGACCCCGAGCGCATTGTGCCTTTAAAGCAGAAGTCGGACTATTCGGACGGCAACGTTCAGCTGCGGATGTAGTTCACGAATTTTTGCGGCTGGCCGAGCCGTAAAAATTCAGTGATCTGAGAAACTAAGTTTCTCTTGCCGCGATTATTAAGGGCCCACGATTATATAATCGCGGCAATTCACTTCCAGTGAGCTCGCTTACGCGACAAATTGTGACGAGCGGCATTATTCATAGAACAGCGGATACCCGCTGTTCGTGTGCCGCGGAGAGACCGCAACATGCCGAGCGTCAGCGTGAGGCGTTGCGGAGCCGACCAACGAGGCACGAGGCGACCGCGCTGGCGCAGGACGGATGAGTCATTTCATAGCACAAAGGATACCCGTTGTGCGTGGCGAATGAGATGAGCAAACGCATATGTATGCGCGCTTGCGCTGACCGAGGCGGCAAGCTATTACATTGTTGCCGCCGAGACACCCTGCTTGCGCATAGTTAATTATTTTTTAATAATGTCGTGCGCGTCATGCCTCCCTTGTGTAAAGGGAGGCGGCACGCACAGCGTGACGGAGGGATCGGTACTTGCATCTGCGAGGTCACTATGGTGGTTTTATAATGCGGTGAAATTAATTTATATCATAAAGCGGCGCAAACGCGCCGCTTTCTTTATGCGTAAAATTTTTTTGTGATTTTTTGGTTAAAGCCTTTTGCCGTTGTTTATATTAATATTGTAAATAAAAACGCAGGTTAAACGCTATGGCAAAAAAGCATGATGAAAAGCAAAAAACGGCAGAAAATGCCGCAGAAAACGGGGAAACTTCCGCAGCTTCGGAGGAAGTAGCCGAAGGGGAACTCCCCGCGGTCGGGGAGCCGGCCGAAGAGCCCAAAAAAGAGCCTTCCGAGCTTGAAAAGGCTCAGGCCCTTGCAGAGGACTACAAGCGCAAGTGGTACGCGGTTGCCGCCGAGTACGACAACTACCGCAAGCGCACTTCCGCGCAGGCTTCGCAGGCCTATTCAGAGGGCAAGACCGAGGCAATTATAAAGCTTCTGCCCGTCGCCGATACGTTCGGCTATGCACTCGATTCCGTAAAGGACGAGGCCGCAAGGGCGGGTATAGATAAGATAATCAAAAACTTCAACGCAATTTTAAATTCCCTCGGCGTGACCGAGGCGGTGATAAACCCCGGCGACAAGTTCGACGAGAGCATAGCCGAGGCCGTGATGAACGTGCCATGCGGCGATGGTGAAGAACCCAACACCGTAAAGCTCGTTATGCGCAAGGGCTACAAGTTAGGCTATAAAGTCATCCGTTTTGCACAAGTTTCAGTTACAGTATAGAGTAGTTAAAGCGTAAAACAAATTTATAAATAAATTATGTTTCAAGGCGGGTTTCCCGCCGCAGAAAGACCCAATTTGCCGCGAAAGCGGGCTCGCCAAAGGGGGAATTGTCCCGATTATATAATGGAGAGCCCTTAAAATCGGGGCAAGGGGGAGCTGGCTCCCCAAGGTCACGGAAATTTTGCGGCGGCACCAGCCGTAAAATTTCGTGAATATTAAAAGGAGTATATAGATTATGGGAAAGGTAATTGGTATCGACCTCGGCACTACTAACTCGTGCGTGGCGGTCATGGAAGGCGGCGAGCCCGTCGTTATACCCAACAGTGAAGGCAGCAGAACTACCCCTTCGGTAGTATCTTTCAAGGCCGACGGTTCGCGTATAGTGGGCCAGGCGGCAAAGAGGCTTGCGGTTGCGCAGCCCGATAAAACAGTTATATCCATAAAGAGGCACATGGGCGAAGCTTATAAGGTGAATATCGACAATGGTTATTCCCCTCAGGAAATATCGGCCATGATCCTCTCCAAATTAAAGGCGGATGCGGAGAGTTACCTCGGCGGCAAAGTAACCGACGCGGTGATCACCTGCCCCGCATACTTCAACGACTCTCAGCGTCAGGCCACCAAAGACGCGGGCAAGATAGCCGGCCTCAATGTGCTCAGGATAATAAACGAGCCCACCGCGGCCGCCCTTGCCTACGGCCTCGACAAGCAGGAGGGCAGCCAGAAGGTCATGATCTACGACCTCGGCGGCGGCACGTTCGATGTCTCCATTCTCGAGATAGGCGACGGCGTGTTCGAAGTGCTCGCAACCAACGGCGATACCCACCTCGGCGGCGACGACTTCGATAACAAGATAATCGACTGGCTGGTAGAAAACTTCAAGAAGGACACGGGCGTAGACCTTTCAAAGGACAGAATGGCTATGCAGAGGCTCAAGGAGGCCGCAGAAAAGGCCAAGATAGAGCTCTCCGGCATGACCAACACCAACATCAACCTGCCCTTCATAACGGTAGTAGACGGCGCTCCTCAGCATCTCGATTACGACCTCTCCAGGCAGAAGTTTGACAGCTTGACCGCAGATCTGGTAGACCGCACGGTGGAGCCTATGCGCAAGGCCATGCAGGACGCGGGCCTCACATACAAGGATATCAATAAGGTAATAATGGTGGGCGGTTCCACGCGTGTGCCCGCCGTATACGATAAGGTAAAGTCGATAACCGGCAAAGACCCGTTCAAGGGCATCAACCCCGACGAGTGCGTGGCTATCGGCGCAGCCATTCAGGGCGGCGTGCTCTCCGGCGAAGTTAAAGACGTGCTCCTTTTGGACGTTATGCCTCTGACCCTCGGCATTGAAACGCTCGGCGGCGTATCCACGCCCCTCATCGAGCGCAACACCACCATCCCCGTAAAGAAGAGCCAGGTATTCTCTACCGCGGCCGATAACCAGCCCGGCGTTGAGATCAACGTGCTTCAGGGTGAAAGAAAGTTCGCCAAGGATAATAAGTCGCTCGGCAGGTTCATGCTCACCGATATTCCTCCCGCACCCCGCGGCGTGCCCCAGATCGAAGTTACCTTCGACGTCGATGCAAACGGCATCGTAAACGTGACCGCCAAGGATCTCGGCACGGGCAAGAGCACGAATATCACGATCACGGCATCCACCAACCTCTCTGAAGAGGAGATAGATAAGGCGGTAAAGGACGCCGAGCGCTACGCCGAAGAGGATAAGAAGCGCAAAGAGGCGGTCGATAACAAGAACAGCCTCGAGGCCATGATCGACAGCCTTGAAAAGACGGTTAAAGAGGCCGGCGACAAACTCACCGAGGACGACAAGAAGACGGTGGAAGATGCAATTGCCAAGGCTAAGACCGAGCTTGAGTCGGGCGATGACGACAGGATCAAAGCTGCAACCGAAACTCTCACCCGTGAAATTCAGCCAATAGTTGCCAAGATTTATCAGCAGGCGCAGGGCGCCGCGGGAAATAACGGCAACGGCGGAAACCCGGATGACGGCACGGAATTTAACCAGCACGGCAACAACTAAAAAGATTCACGAAAATTTAACTCTGGCCGTGCGAGCTAAGCGCTGCTCTGCCGAGGCTCCCGAAGGGAAACGGCAGATAGTTAAATTTTCCGTGAATCTTAGAAACCAAGTTTCTCTTGCCGTGATTTTTTAAGGGTCCACGATTATATGATCGCGGCAATTCACTTCCGGTGAGCCCGCTTTTGCGGCAAATTGAGACGAGCGGCACTCTTCATAGCACAACAGACACCTGTTGTGCGTGTGCCGCGGAGAGACCGCAACATGCCGAGCATTAGCGTGAGGCGTTGCGGAGCCGACCAACGAGGCACGAGGCGACCGCGCGTAAGCGGCGAACTAAATTCGCCTTGCGCACATTATTTATTTGAATTAAAATATAAGGGCGCACGGGGGAGGTAAAATTCCTCCGTGCGCTAAAGCGGTTAAAATAAGCAGAAATATTAATTCGTTGCGGCATATATTTGGGGCAATTGTTTTATTGTCCGCGAATGAAAGTATTTACAAGGTTTAAAAGATGGCAGAAAGTAAAAAGAACTATTATGAGATCCTCGGTGTTTCCAAAAACGCCACGCAGGACGAAATAAAGTCGGCTTACCGCAAACTTGCAAAGCAGTATCACCCCGACTTTCATCCGGGCGATAAAGAGGCGGCCGAAAAATTCAAAGAGGTAAACGAGGCCAACGCCGTTTTATCGGATGAGCAGAAGCGCAAGCAGTATGACTTCGAGCTCGAGCACCCCAATATGGGCGGCTTTTCAGGTTCGGGCGCAGGCGGCTTCTCGGGATTTACGAGCTCGGACTTCGGCGATATAAACGATATATTCAGTTCGTTTTTCGGCGGCGGTTTCGGCGGCTCGGCGAGGAGTTCCCGACCCGCGCGCGGTGCGGATATCGAGCAGACTATCCGTCTTTCTTTCCTCGACGCGATAAAGGGCTGTTCAAAAGAGATAAGTTATTTCCGCAATGAACCCTGCCGTTCGTGCAACGGCACGGGTGCGCGCGGCGGCACGGAGTACCAAAAGTGCTCGCGCTGCGGCGGCACGGGCAGGGTGAAATATCAGCAGGATACGTTGTTCGGGCGCACCATTCAGGTGGGCGCCTGCCCCGACTGCGGCGGCACGGGTAAAAAGATACTCGAAAAGTGCCCCGACTGCAAGGGCAAGGGCTACAAGCGCGTTGAAACGCGCTTCACCGTAAATATTCCCGCAGGCGTGGATAAGGACAGTTCTCTTCGTAAGCGCGGCTATGGTCAGGCCGCCCCCAACGGCGGCGAGCCGGGCGATCTTTATATCTATTTCCAGATAGAGCCGCACAAACTCCTCAGAAGGGAGGATAAAGACCTGTTTGTCACCGTGCCAATTTCCTACAAGACGGCTGTGTGCGGCGGGAAGATACTCGTCCCCGGCATTGACGACGTGATAGAGTACACCGTGCCCGAAGGCACCGCTTCAGGCACCCGGTTCTGTATACGCGGCAAGGGCGTAAAAACGGTGAACGGCACGGGCAACCTGTATGTCACGGTAGAGATAGAGGTGCCCTCCAAGCTCACGCGCGACCAGCAGAAAAAGCTTTCGGACTACGAAGACAGCATACCTTTAAAGAACTGCGACAATATGAACAAATTTGCCAACAATGTGTCGGCGATATATGGCAGAAATATAGCTAAGCAGTAATAGTATTCACAAAAATTCCGCACAGGCCGCTGTGCGGAATTTTTCGTGATTTTAGGGGCCAGCCCCTTTGGCGAAGATAATTAAGCGCCACATTTATATAATCTTCGCCATTCACCCCTGGTGAGCTCGCTTCGCGACAAATTGTGTCGCGCTGGCGCAGGGGAACCCTGCTTGCGCACGTCAATTATTTAGTGGCTCCCTCAAGTTTTCCTCGCGCGCCGTGTCTTGCTCGCTTCTGCGCATTTTTTGTTCACAAAAATTCCGCACAGGTCGCTGTGCGGAATTTTTCGTGATTTTTTTGTTAATTCTGTTTTTGCGTCGCCTCTTCAATTTTTTCCCTTGCGTCGGGCTTCATCCATTTCCCGAATACTTCCGATGTGATCTTCGGTGCGTACCCGATGTATTCATATCCGAGTTTTTTCAGAAGTTCCATGCTGGCAAAGTTTTCCCGTTCGGTAAAACATACAAAGTCCCAATCGGGATAGTCTGTGTGCAACTTTTCTGTCAGCGCGTGCAGGGCCTCGTAAGCGTAGCCCTTTCTGTGATACCTGTACGATATTGTATATCCAAGCGAAATCGCGCCGTCGTTCGGCATGACGACGATTTCGCCTATCATCTCACCGTTGTCTTTAAGTGCGATCGCAAGCAGAGAATTGTTCTTTGCGGTAAGTTTGTCGTCTTTGCGCCGCTCTATCAGCGCTTTGATTCCTTCAAGATCCTTGGTCTGTCCGCGCTGAAATCGCGCGCAGGTTTCTTTGTTGCGGTAGTCGTACATAATGTCCGCGTCGCCCGCCTCAACATTGCGCAGCACAAGTCTCTCCGTCTCAAAAAATTGCATAAAATTCTCCTATTTAAATCAATCCCGAAAATATTGCCACAAAAAAGAAAATTTCGTATATAACGAGCAGTATTATGCCTGCAATGCGCGTGTGGCGCACAATAAGGTCGCTCGGTTCGTAGTTTTCTGCGCTCCCTTCAAATTTTTTGAATCTGCGCATGTGTATCTTGTTGGAGTGCTTGGCGGTCTGGTAGGCAAACCGCGTATACACAATGCCGCCGCCCGCAAAAAATAATGTAAATAATATTGCAACATAAACGGGCGCTGTGCCACTGAGAAACATTATCAAAATACATTGAACTATTGCTACGATCGCGCCCGCAACAGTTAAAATATTTTTAGTTAAATTGTTCATTTTCTCCGTCCTTTTTGCCCCTGCGGCGCTTTACGCACTCGGTCAGAAGATACTCTATCTGTCCGTTTACCGAGCGGAAATCGTCCTCGGCCCACGCCGATATCTCGGCATAGAGCTTGTTTGAAAGTCGCAAGGGTATCTGCTTTTTTAAATTATCCTTTTCCTTCTCCATACCGCACCTGCAATTAAAAATGAAATCAATTGAATTATTTAATTTAATTTTTTAATCGGCTAAATTGTTTTATAGATTAATTTTAATATTTTTTATACTGCCGCAGGCACAGCCTGCGGCGGTAGTGCGGGCGGCATGCCGCCCGCACAAAATTTTACGAATATTTATCAGTATAGACTTCCGGAGTTTACCACAGGCTGTGCGTCCTTGTTGCCGCAGAGCACGACCAAAAGGTTTGATACCATGGCTGCCTTGCGTTCTTCGTCGAGTTCAACGGTGTGGTTCTGATTCAGCCTTTCGAGCGCCATTTCGACCATGCCCACCGCGCCGTCGACTATCATCTTGCGCGCGTCGATGATGGCGGAGGCCTGCTGGCGTTGTAACATTGCCGCGGCGATCTCGGGTGCGTAGGCAAGGTATGTAATTCTCGCCTCGATTATTTCAAGTCCGGCTTCTTCAACTTTTTCCTGTATTTTATCGCGTATGCGCTTTACAACTATTTCGCTCGAGCCGCGCAGGCTGCCGTCGTCGGCAAGACCGTCGCCCGTCGTATCCACGTTGGGCGCCACGTCATAGGGGTATATGCGCACGATATCTCGCAGTGCCGTGTCGCACTGCAGCGACAGAAATTCCTTGTAGTTGTCTACATTAAATACTGCTTTGGCCGTATCGACGACCCTCCATGTCACGGCGATTCCTATTTCCACGGGGTTGCCCAGGCAGTCGTTTATCTTCTGTTTTGCATTTGAAAGGGTCATCACCTTGAGCGATATCTTCATGCTGTTGCTCTGGCCGGCAGTTGCGGCGGACTTCTCGGTGGTTACGTCGCCGCTTTGGCCGAGTTTGGTCTTGGCCGCGGGGTTGAAGGTGGTGCAGAAGGGGTTAACCCAGTAAAAGCCCTCGCCCTTCAGCGTGCCGTGGTATTTTCCGAACAGCGTTAAAACTATCGCCTCCTGCGGCTTTAATATCTTCAGACCCATAAAGGGGACCCAGCCCACGCATATCCATATCGCGCATATGACCATGAGAGCGACCGGCGCATACTGTGATCCTTCCTGCGCCTGTTCAAACATGGCAAAACCTGCGCAGCATAGCGCTATTGCAATGATGTACAGTGCACCCCAGCCAATTGCCGCCGCCAACCCGTTCGGCTTTTTGTTTAAAACTTTCTCATTCATTTCCATATCCTCCTTAAAATGGATATTTATTTGGTATAAAAATGATATCATATAATGCATAGTCTGTCAAGGGGATATAATAAAATTAATTTGTAACGCCCGTTCCGCGCGCTGCGCCGCCGCGCCTTATTCCGTAAAATTGTGCCGGTGTTGATAACTAATAAGTTTTGCACATAAGCGGGCCAAAAGGTGTGTGTTTATCCACATTTTCCACAAAAAGTTGGTGGGTAAAACTGTTAATAAAGACGGCTTGAAAATAAGTTATCCACAATTTATTCACAACGGGCTGTTTATAAGCCGTTTTGGACAATTTTTCGACAACTTTTTTACAACTATATTAAAAGTTTATCCACAGCCCCGATGGATAACTTTTATGCCAACTTTTATCGCAAAGTTGGCGTTTAATAAAGTGTTGGCGGCAGCATGCAATCGCTCCGCGTTCAAATTCCTGTAGTTGTTGCGCCAAACAAATACCCCCGACCCAAAATTTGGGTCGGGGATATTTGTGGTGCACCGTAAGGAATACTGCCATACCCCTAAAGGGGCCCCTGGCAGAGTTTCGGCTACGCCTCGCGCGAGCATACGCGGCTTGTAGCCGCTCCGCGTTCAAATTCCTGTAGGTGCGCCAAACAAATGACTACAAAAAATAAAACTGCACCGTAAGGAATACTGCCGTTTCCCAACCTTCGGTTGTGAGCCTCGGCAGGGCTTCGCCTGTCGGCGAAAGCTCGAGCATACGCGGCTTGTAGCCGCTCCGCGTTCAAATTCCTGTAGGTGCACAAAACAAACCGAGGATGGCAAATTTTTTGCCATCCTCGGTTTGTGGTGCAGCAACGCAATCAATATCCGAATTTTTTGCCGCTTCAATTTCGGAAAGACTTACCGTCTGTGTTCCGTCTTTGAAGTTGAATGTTATCGTCAGTTTGTCATCGTACAGGTAAATGGAGTTAATAAACCCGTCTATCAGCCGCTGTTTTCCTTCCTGCGTGGAGATGTCCAGCTTTTTGAATTTCTCTATGCCGAACCGTATCTGCTCTTTCGTCAGAAAGGGCTTTTTTATTTTCTCCTGCAAAATGGCGATCTCAAGCTCCTTCTGTCTGCTTTCAAGCTGTGTAAGTCTATTTTTGGTGTTCTCCGTAATAATGCCCTGCTCGATGGCGTCCATTATGTTGCCTATGCGCTTTTGCGTATCTTCGAGCTGTGCCTTTAAGTTGGGTATCCTCGGATTTTCCTCGCCCTGTAATATATAAATTCTGTCCGTCAGGTAGCCTATCAGCTTTTCGTCGTTCAAAATCTCGAGCGCCTTCCTGACGGCCAAATCTTCTATCCATTCCTTGCGGACGGGCTTTTTGTCACAGGTGTGAACCTTCTTTGTATTGGCGCATTTATAGTATCGGTAGATGTGCGAAGTGCCCATTCCGCTCTCTCCCACCATGTGCGCGCCGCACTTGCCGCAAAACAATTTTAAGGTCAAAAGATATTCGTCCTCGGCTTTGCGTGCGGCGGGAGCCTTTTTATTCTTAACCAACTTCTTCTGTACTTTCTCAAACAAGTCGTCGGGAACGAGTGCAGGTATGGCGTGCGGCATTACCACATCGCGGAACTTGTATTCACCGATATATCTGCGGTTGGAAAGCATACGCTGAACGGCATTGAAATTTATCTTTCCGCCGCGCGAGGTTCGAATTTGCTTGTCGTCGAGATAGTCCACGATTTGCTTTATCGTCTTGCCGTCGGCATACATTCCAAAAATTTCCTCAACAATTGGTGCGTTTACTTCGTCCCGTTCAAAGCGGCGTTCTTCGTTGATCTTGTAGCCGAAAGTAACCTGCCCGCCGTTGCTTATGCCTTTGAGCGCGTTCTCCTTCATACCGCGCACAACCTTTTCGGCAAGCTCGGCAGAGTAGTATTCCGCCATACCTTCGAGCACAGATTCAAGTAATATGCCCTCGGAACCTTCCGAAATGCTCTCCATTGCAGAGATGACTTTAACGCCGTTTTTGCGCAGCAAAGTTTTGTAGTGTGCGCTGTCATAACGGTTGCGGGAGAACCTGTCCAGCTTCCACACGATAATGCAGTCAAAGGCGTGCTTATAACTGTCCTTTATCATCCGCTGAAATTCAGGGCGGTGGTCGGACTTGGCGGAGAAAGCTCTGTCTATGTAGTTGCCTATAACGTCAATGCCCGTGCGCTCGGCAAATTCCATACATTCGCGCAGCTGACCTTCAATAGAGGCCTCTGTCTGATTGTCGGAAGAATACCGGGCATAAATTACTGCTTTCATATCTTTCACCTTAAAACTAATCGTCAGATTTTTCTATTTCCTTAATTTTTTTGATAGCAACTTGAAGCGCCAACAAATGCTTTGGAGTAAAACGAATCGTTGTAGGCTTGCCCTCTAAATTAATTGAAATATCAAAGAATGAGCTTTGTGCAGCATTAATGTCAATATGTTGAGCTTGTTCAATTAAGCTACTGATGGTTATTTGACTATATTTAAATTTAGCTGCGCAATTAGGACACAGAGATAATGTATTCCAACCTAACCCGAGATTAAGTTGCAAGGATTCATCTAATTTACCGGTATTGAATATATTTATGGCTTCAAAATATCTTTTACCTTTTGAGGTTAATATGCCTTCATTTCCGCAGATTTGACAATGCCCGTGATATTCATTTTTTACGAATGTCTTTTCTTCTGTACCCGGTTTTTCTAAAACAAAACGCAACTTTTTAATGGGAACTTGCGGTTCATCTCTATCATCAAACTCTTTTTCTAATTTTATTCTGCGTTTGTCTAAATTCTTTGGCTTATAAAATTCCCCAAAATTATCGTCTTCATCTTCTTCGGGTGATTGCTCTCTGTCGGCCGTTGCGGCTAATTCGGAAAGAGATTTGCCTGTAGTTTTCTTTTGTGAACGCAATTTCTCAATATATTTACGAGCAAGTGCTTGTTCGTCAGAATCGCAACCAGCAAAAAAAAGCGTATTTTCATCTTTTATTCCTTTGCTTTTTAATTGTTCAACAATATCATTAGGTTTGGACTTAATTGCGTCAAGTAATAAGGATGACCTTTCATATTTGAAATCTTCAAGCAAATCATTTTCCGACAGTTCATAGGGACATTTGAATTGTCCATTTGATGTTGGAATCCATGCTATTCGTTTCAAATAGTAAACAAGTGAAGATTCTAAGTTATTTTGTACTGTAGCACTTGAATTGGCTTGATATACAATATTCAATATTTTGGGGTTATTGTATTTTAGAACTAACTGCCATAACACCTGCGCCTCTTTTATTAAAGAATTTGATTTTAATGTACGAAGTTTACTCCAATCGAATTCAGCTAATCCATAATCCGTGCGTTTACAAGTATCATAACGTTCACGCTCCCTTTTCAACAGAGATAGTAATGGATAGTCGTCATCTAAATACTTTTCTACAATCTTTGGTTCAACATTGCCACCCAACTTAATAAAAATTTGCTTAATTTGAGGCAAATGTTTACTTATTTCGGCATAACAATCGACAGCAAAAACATATTTGTCCTTATAGAAAAAAGCAACTTCTTTCGACCAGCAACAGTCTTTAGCGCAAACTCTAAATATGTGAGAATCATTCGGCTTTCTTGCTAAAAATATTTCTTGGTCTTTATATTGTAAAAGCGATTCGGGATTTTCTTCAAACTGTTTCAAAATGTCAAGCCAAACAATTAAAACGCTTTCATTATCACTAGAAATTCCTGCACCAATGTCTACCAACTCTGACATTTCTTGTACGCCGATAGATAATAAAAATTGCTTAATGTCCCTATCTTGAGCGGTATTCTTTAATAAAATTTTTACATAAAGGGGATTTTTTATATAATGCTTGGGGGTATAGGTCGTTTGCAAATACAATTTTTCTTTTAAATTATGAAGGTTATCATCTTCACATAACACAAAGCTAACATTAGTTAAAATCTCTTTTCTTGACGGTTTGGAATCAAATATAGAATATTGTTTCCTTTCCCTTGATTGTGATAGTTGATAATAAAGAGCCCTAAAATAGTCTTTATCCTTTTGTTTAGAAAAAAGCTCGTCGAAGAAAGTATTATCCTTTTCTAACGAATTAATAAAATCTTCTATTGAGTATTCTTCAATGTCAAATTGGTCAATGAAATACTCTATTCTCGTTACGGAAGGTACGGTAGGAATCCAACTTTTATGATATAATTTTTCTACAAACTCTGTTGGCAAAATTGTTTTAATTTCTTTATTTGCCGCATTGAAAATGTTGCCGATAGAACAGTAATTTCCATCGTCGGTAATAAATAATTCAGAGTTTTCAAATTCTTCTTTAATACGAATCGCAAAAATTTTATATCTGCTATTGGGCTGGTTAGTATAATCTCTCAACGTGGGTAGAGTAGAATATGCAGCATAATCAAGCATTTTAGCCTTCTTTAGCCAATGCAATGATTCCGCCGTTAAATCAGCTAATTTACTTATCAGTTTATCATTAGATTCTCCGTCTTCTCCTTTTGATAAGATTACATCGCGCGCAACGGTGGAAGCAAACGGTGCATTGATATGAAAATGTAAGAGACTATCCATTTCAGTAGGGAAAAACAAACAAACCTTTCCTACCAATGAACTATCCAAGGAGAATTTATCATTTTTTTTAATAAGCCTGTAAGCAATAGATACTGGAAACGACTTTACTGCTCTGTTATTGGAATCTTTTTCCTTTACCATAATGGGGCATTCATCGGAAAATCTTGCCCAATATGTGATTAATTTATCTTCAGAAGGCTTTTTTACTGTAATAGCATCAAGGAATCGTATATTGCTTATTTTGTGTTCAATAGAGATATTTCCTTCATAACCATCCGGTAGGTAATATTGTATAGTTTCAATATGGTTTAAAAAGAGAAGTGCTGTTTCGCTTAACTTATAAAAGCCTTCTTCGATAATTTCCTTAACTGCATCGTTAGCAGATTTTTCAGGATTATCAAATGGGAAAATAAATTGCGTAAAATGCTCCCTGGCAAGTTTGGGAACATCTTCATCATCAGGAATAATAATATTTTTTATTCTAAAATCAAATTTACCTGAATGAATTTCGGGTGTATTTGTATAAACATATACTGCCTTAAATCCCATGCCAAATTTTCCGATTTGCGTAGGGTCATTCGCTTTGGGACTCTTGCCCTTATTAGTAATTGCATCGATGTCATCCAAGTCAAAATCGCGTTTTGTTCCGTTATGCTCAAATATGAGCTTATCCGAAAATAACTTAAATGTTACTTCTTTTGCTTCCATATCCTCAGCATTTTGTAATAACTCATAAATAAAATGGGCAGGATCGGGATAAAACCCCGTATGCTGGTCTAAAAAGCCCAGCACATCACCTTCACGCATGCCAATATAAGCCTTTAACCTTGCGTTTTTTAATTCTTCAAAACTTTGATATTTACCCATTTTAATTCTCCACCCGTAAAATTCCCACAACAAGTTTAGATGATATAATATCGCATTTATCTATCTCGCCTTTAAGCTTTTCTTGTTTTTCATTAAATGACTGCTCTAATCGTTCAAGTTGACCCTGACGCATAACTTTAATTCGCTCATTAGTGGTTTTGGAAAGCTGATTTTCGATAGCCCGCACTTGTCCCTGCTGACTCGATACTAAGCTTTCTAATTTAAATCTGATAATTTGTTGAGCTTCCGTTAAATATTTTTCTTTTGTTGCTTTCCATAAGGTAAAATGAGTTTGCTCCAATTCATCGAAGGGTGCGGTAGATTGTTCACTACTAAAATCTGACGAATTATATATCAGTTTCAACATCAACTTTGAATCAATATTATTTGATGTAATTACAACTAACTCGTTATCGGGCTTCACTCCTTTATACTGCCATTCATATACAATGAACGGATATTTGCCCACAGGCAATTCGGTTGTTTTGACCGATAAATAACATTGTACAGAATCATCGGCAAAACAATTAATTGCCTGTTTCACAAGTGGGTGAGTAGGCATAATAAAAGTCGTGTCTTGATGTTCGGTCGCATACTCGCCATCGAAAGTAATTTTTTCAAATGCTGTTTTGTTGGTTAAGTAGTTTTCCCACGCTTTATATACTGGATTTGCTTGTTTGTCTAACGACAAAAAATCAGTCAAGAGAACATTTCTGTTTTCAGCGTTTAATCTTAACGTTTTTAAGGTGCCTTCGCCAAGAATATATTGCTTGTCCGTTCCAAAACGCTTTTCAAGATAAGTTTCAACAAGTTGTGCGATGGCTTGAGCACTTAAATGGATATTTGTTGCATCCTGCATTTCATTCTTCATAACTTCTTCGCTTAAATCTAAGCCGAAGAAGGTGTGTTTTTCTTCTTCTAAACGCTGTTGCTCTTGCATTTTTCTAATCGCGTTATCTGCAATTTGAAGCTCTTTTTTAGCTCGCTCTTCAGGATTAAGGATATATTGCTCCACAATATTATAAATCTCTTGTGTTACCTCGCCTAAAATTTCTTCACTGTCACCGATGGAGGAATTAAAAACTCCAATACGTGATAAACATTTGTCATAAATATCACAATCAATTGTCCCCTCTGTAATAATATTTATGATTGAAATGCTTTCGCTCTTTTGTCCGTTACGGTCAATACGCCCGATTCTCTGTTCAATTGCCTGAGGATTCCACGGCAAGTCGTAATTGATCAGGCAATCACAGAACTGATAGTCTAAGCCTTCGCATCCAACCTCAGAGAATAAAAGGACATCTAAAGAATCGGTCAATTGTCTGTCCGATTTGAACCTGTCGCGTAAAATAACTCTTTCATCATCTTTCACACCGCCGTGAATAATACCAACGCGGATTCCACACGCCGAAAGTTTTTCAAAAAGATGTCGCAAAGTATGGCGAAAACTGCTGAACACCATAACTTTATTGTTCTGCATAGATTGCTTATTCTGTA